>Ga0255384_10125_pt1 | contig 12649 bp, 8 predicted proteins | sample ANMaggSeSYBR01F7_FD_182106 | JGI IMG/M metagenome (GOLD analysis project Ga0255384, IMG submission 182106) | Sediment cell enrichment communities from methane seep in Santa Monica Basin, California, United Staets - ANME aggregate JGI... | ecosystem: Environmental > Aquatic > Marine > Cold seeps >... | reverse complement strand
TCGGTACGGTCGAGATGTTCCGGTATTAGGTCATCGTTTGCCCTCGCCGGCGAGTGTTCGATTTATGCAGTTCATCAGCGCGTTGCGAATTCGTTCCAGCGATTTGTAAACGCCGCCGGCCGGCCGGCCGATCTTCTCGGCCGCCTGTTTGATGCTGCCGGTTTCCACATAGCAGAGTTCGATCAACTCGCGGTCGGCGCCGGACAGCTTGTCCATGCAGGCAGCCAAGGCCTCCAACCTGCTTTGGTGCCTATCAGCCCGAGCCGCATGTGCGTCGGCCACGGCATCGAGGAACTTGTCGCTAAAGCGGATGCGGCTGCGCCGCTTGGTCTTCAGGAAGTTTCGTGCCTCGTACAGCGCGATGCGGCATGCCCAAGGCTCGAACTCTCCGTCGACGGGAAACTCGTCGAACTTGCGCCAGATAATCAGCCCGGTCTGCTGCAAGACGTCTTCCGCGTCGGCAAGATTCTGCACCAGCGCAAGGATATAGCCGAAAAGCTGATGCTGATGCGAGGTGAAGAGCTTTGCAAACTCTTCGCTTCTCGACTCGCCACATTGCTCTTTGCTGTGTTGCACGTGGGCCATATCCTTCCAGTTTAATTGGCCACAATACAAAGTGGGCGCAAAATTGGCATATTCCTCTATAGGAATACGTACAGCGGGCGTGGATTTCGAGTCAGAAAAACCCGAAAAGGGCGAATATGCAACGTAAAGTGTTGCTAGGGAAGGGGTTAGGGATTAGTTTAGCCCCGGCGTCCACGCCGGGAAAGCACACCGCGTAGACGCGGCGGCTAAACGGAATCCCCTTTATCTTCACCCCTTCCCGAATATCCCGGTGGCGTACCAGATGCCGTTGCTGCCGCGATACATGTCGTATCCGTAGACGCGGTGTCGGGCACGGACCGCTCGCCAGTGCCCATCGGAAAACTTCCAACAGCGAACGCACTCCACAGCGGCCTCAACCAGATGCTCGCCCGGCCAACTCTCCGCACAAACCTCGCACGCAATCAATCCGTCCGGCAAGGTAGCGTTTATTTTGTGGAACCGACTTTCCCAGTTGTGGTGGCCTTGCAGTGAGATCTTTGCCTGGTACATCGAATGGCTGGCAGCCTCCTTAAGCAAATTCCCGTCGATCTGCCCTGCGGTACTGGCCGGCCGGTTGGGATGAACACGCACTGCGTAGATGAGCGTCCGTTGAGTAAGCGTGCCGGGCGGCAGGTCGAGAATCACCGCCATCCGCTCCGGCGTGTAACGAAGTTTCTCGGTAATCGGAAACGTGCTGACGACGTGCTGGTAGTATTGGGCGTCGCTGTGGACGAAGTCGAGTATTGCAATGCCCGACCGGCCGAGCATCTCTTTGAATGCATCACTTTTAAGTAGCTCGATCTTCTTGCCGTCGACACTAATCTCGGCGTCCAGCGGCAGTTGCACACACACGTAATCCTTCAGCTTCTTGCAGACCGCTGCGTCGCCAAGCGTTTCTGCTTTGAATCGGTTGCACGGATCCTTTTTGCCGGGATCGCAGAAATAAATCAGCATCATGCGACGCTGCCCTTCGGCGATCTTCATGGCCTTGGCGTAGTCGTTGTGCCAGAGGATTTGTTTCTGTTGCGGACAGCCGGGTGTCATGCCCACGCTTGCGTGGGCATGTTCGGAAACACCGGAAAAAGCGAGACATGCCCACGCAAGCGTGGGCATGGCACCCATAGTCAACCACTTTCCACAACAGAAACTAATTACCATCGGCACAGCGCGAGACATATCAGACATTGAAGTACTCCTTGTTATAAAGCCGCTTTGCGTTGGTCGCGCCCAGGTTGATCGACATAACGTGTGTGCCATCTGGGCGTGACCAATGCAAAGCGGCTTTATGTGGTGTGATTGTGGACTATGCTGCCATTGTTGCCGATAGTCATACATGATAAGCTAGTCAAGCACAAGTAGCTGTGCCGATTTTTGTGTTTGGCTTAAACAAGTAAACCAGGAAGGGACCGACCGATGAATTACCCTATAGTTCGCATGGTGGGTGTGGTGTGGATTGCCGCAAGTCTTTCTATGGCAGGCGGTTACGTTGCGGCCGAGTCACCATCGCCCGATTTCCCGTCGGTCGAGGAGCTACCGGCCGCATGTCTGGCCGCCAAGGCAAATTTCCGACCGTTGACACCGCAAAACGTCGAGTCGGCCAAGGCCGAGTTGGTCGAGGCTGCCGAACGGCTCGACAAAAAGCTGAAATCGGACGGGAAAAACGGCGAAAATTGGCGGAAATATCTCCTGTTGGAGAAGCTCCAAAACCAGCTCAGAAGTGACGAAATGCCCGATCTCGGCGTGCTGGGTACGATCTACAAGAGATACGCCGCCGACCACGAAGGGCTCGCCTTGGTTTGGTTCCTCGATGTGAAAGAGTCGTTGCGTCGATACCGGTTTCTTGCCGCATCGGTCGAGAGCACTAAGTTGAAGGCCGCCTACAACCGGATGTTGGATGGTCTGGCAAAGCAGATCGAATCTTATCGCAGCAAGCCGACTGCCGAAGGTGCCGTTGCAATCGGCCTCGCAGTGGGCCAACTGCAAGACGCCCGGCAGGCGCCGGAGTTGGTCGCCGCTGTGTTGCACCATTTCGCTCGCCCAAACCTGTTTGCCGATGTCTCGGCCGAGTTGATTGCTGCCGCCATGTCGGAGGACGTTGACGAGACCGCACCGGTCGAGGATGTCATACTCGGCACGCGAATTCGCGGGACAGGACATACCACCGGCAGCGTCACCGCCAAGCTGGTCCCGGATGAACTGCGCGGCGTGGTCGACGTTACGTTCCTCGGCGTCACCAAGACCGACAACGTGGGCACCAACGGCCCGGTGCGAATCTACAGCAACGGTGTTACCCGACTGGGCGTGTGCAAGCGGATTTGGATCGACGCAGATGGTCTATCCTCGCTGCCGGCGATCGCCAAGGCGATAACCGATAGCGATATAACCGATATCCACGGCGGCAGGATGGCGGAACGCATCGCGTGGAATCGGGCGGGCCAGCAGCAATATCGTGCACAGCAAATTGCTTCTGAACACGCTCAGCAGCGTGTCAACCGACGAGTTGACGACGAGACGGTCGAAATGCTGGATCGGGCAAACGATGCGTTCGTGAAAAAGTTCAGGCAACCGCTTATGGAACGAAATTTGTTCCCCCAAATATTCGACTTCAGTACGACCACCGAGTGGTTGAAGTTGGTCGGATTGCAGGCCGGTCGATATCAACTTGCCGCACCGACCGAACCGGCCACCAAACTGATCGAAAACCACGACCTTGCACTGCGGATACACCAGTCGATGATCGACAACCTTGCCGCCGGGTCGGTGGCCGGCAGGACCGTCCGCGATGAGACCTTCCGGTCAGTTCTGGTCGCCTTGCTGGGTAAGCTGCCCGAGGAACTCAAGGAAACCGAAGATCAGGCACCCTGGGCAATCACATTTGCCGCCCGGCAGCCGGTATCCGTTGAATTTGCCGACGGCGGGTTTACCGTGACCATTCGCGGCCGCAGATACTATCGCGGCGACGAATCTTACCCGGGCATGAACGTGACGGCCGCCTACAAGTTCTCAGAGGCCGACGGCGGTTTTAAGGCAATTCGTCAGGGCGAGTTGAAAATCTTCCCGCCGGGGTTCGTTCCCGGCAGCGGCAAGAGACTCTCTGCCCGAGAGGTGACCATACGGACGCTGCTGAAACGCCGGTTCGGCAAAATCTTCGAGGAGGAGTTCCTTGTCGAACAGATCGAGCTACCTGAGCGTTGGAGCAAGGTCGGCAAGCTGCAACCGGTCCAGTTGGTCGGCGAAGGCACCTGGCTGACCGTCGCCTGGCGGCGAGTTGCCCAGTAGTTACGAGCTATCAGCTATCAGCTTTCAGCCAAGTAATGTTGCCACATCTATTTTGCCCGGCATTGTTTCACCGCGTGCAAAATACTTTTCGGCACTTCACGCGCCGTGCAAGCACGCCGGCTAAACTAAAATGGACCGGATTTTCAAAGAGTGATGTGCATACCGCTGCACCATGTGGACAAATGTATCACATCGCCCGGCCGGTTTCAAGATCGGGAATTGGCCACATCCACCGGTCTGCAGTCTTCCAGGCGCGAGGCACTACCAGTCGCTGCCGAGCAGTTCGCCGTCGCGCGGGTCGCAGACCCTGGCCCAGGTCGTCTCGCTGATGCCCGCGCCGACGAACCGTACGCTGCCGTCACCCAGGCAGCAATTGATGCCTCCGGAGTGTGGTGATTGGGCACGCTTGGACTCGCAGCCGTTGTTCCAACGGGGACTGTCCTGGAATGTCAGGCAAGGATTGTAACCTGCTGTCTCCGGAGATTGTTGAGGATTGTTAATGCAGAACACCGGTCGGAACCAACTGCAGGAATCGCTCCACAAGTTGGTAGGACTGGAACTGGTATCCAATTTGCCGTCCAGGCTACAGGTGGCATAATGCTCGGTGTAGATGATGACGTTCGATGTGCCGTCGCGGAACGTCGGGCCGAGCCTGGCGGCGCCCTGGAGCCGTTCGTTGACCGACGATCCGTTTGGTTGGCCGAAGACCAGGTAGTTTGCCACGTAATTACCGGTGGCCCACATGCTGTCCGGTGTCATTCCCCCGAACATGCTGGCTGGCTGTCCGACTTGCCCGGGAGAGGTAGGCTCCGAGGGGCATATATACGTCGGGATCACGTGAAAACCGATCGGCTTTCCACCGTGTTCCGTCCAGACGTCGTAGTCCGCGGCATCGAACAGAGTTCTCTGCTCGATGTACGGCAGCAGCCAGGTGAACACGGTAAACCCTACGGCCCCCTTGTAAGGCCCCGACACCGTAATCGGCACTCTGCAATTTGGTGCGGCCAACGGCGGCAGGACCCCGTTGGCCTGATCGAGCATGTGCGTTGCAACGCCGATCTGCCGGAGGTTGTTCGCACACTGCATCCGCCGTGCGGCTTCCCGCGCCGCCTGCACGGCCGGCAGCAGCAGCGCGATCAAGATGCCGATGATGGCAATCACCACAAGTAATTCTACTAATGTAAAACCCGCTAGTCCGCATTTCTCACCACGCGGAGACGTTTCGTGACAGTGTGCCACTGCTTCGCAAGAAGCAGTGCCGTCCCAACACGCCTGCACTGCTTGTCTTACGCCAAGCAGTGGCACACCGTGGTGAGAAATCCGGGCCAGTCGGCCGTTACTTGAGCACGATCGGATATGCGTTTTCATGGGTCTTCCGGTACAGTTATTCATCGTGTGGCACGCCCAGAACGTAGTGATGGGCGTGTTCTGCGTAACCACGCCCTTCGCTGCGCTCAGGGACGTGCCACCCTGGCTCACCCTGTTTTCAGCAGTTTGCACCTAAAACCGGAAGAGCCGTTTTCATAGTCTGCCGCCGGCTGGAGGCTTTGCTATTACTTTCTTGAGATCCTTGGTGAAAAGATCACCGATTCGCGAACCGTAGGTGCACCCCCCCCGCCTCGAAAAACTTCTCCACATTTACCCAATTGGGGAACCACGTCGCTACGTACTGCTTGTCTTTTCCGTAAGCCAGCAGCCTGTCTCTGACCGCCTTCCACCTGTTAACCGCCTCTTCGAGTTGCCGGAAGTTTGAAGGGTTTTCCTGCGCCTTGCAGATGCGGTAGCACTCGTAGGCTTCGGCATAGCCTTTTGTCAGGTCGAAGTAATCGCGCGTCAGTCGCACCCACCCCTTCGCCCGTTCGCTTTGGGCCTCGGTTTCGGCCTTCGAGAGCAGTTGCTCCAGCCCCTGAATAACCTCGGGAGGATAGTAGGTGAGATAAAACCTGTAGGGAAAATGCTTGTATCTTCCGGCCGGTGGAACGAGTTCCGGAAACCCCGCTTCGACGTAGAGCTTCTCGATATCCCGGATACCTTCCTTCTTATCAGACACCGCATACAGCCTCGTGAAAAATGAGGTCATGGTCTGACCGGCCTCTCCATAGACGAATCCGCAATAGTCCTCCAGGCAATCGCGCCAGTCCAGGTCCGGGTTGTCGACCATTTGGCCCGCCAGGTAATAGGTTGGTCCGTCCAGCCCCCAACTGTCTCCGCCACCGCAGCAGTAGAGGCCAATAACGCCGTTCTTATGCTGACTCCGCATTATCCCAGCGACTTGTTTAGCCGTACACTTCGACCCAAGGCCTACGGGCCTGGTGAGACACCATGTATACAGGTAGGTGGTCATTGCACGCACCTTGTCGTGCCACTCGGAATACTGACCGCCACATACCTCGGCCACAACATTGTCGCCATATCGGTCGAACTTCTTCGACGGAAATGCTGTCGGTGCGTAGGCAAGCAGGTGGATGGTTTTATCGGGGTGCGACTTTGCACACTCGTCAATAATGGCCTTGTGCAGCAGATGAATTCGCTCACAGCGGTTCTCGCGGAGGTACTCATTGCGATTTTTGTATTTCTTGGGGGGTGTCCAACCGCGATAGCTGTCCAGCGCTTCGCACTTCGGACACTGGCAACGCTGGTATCCATCCGATTGCCCCAACTGCACCCAGTCGTAGCCCATATCAAACCGTTTCCTCGTCTCACGAAGGAGGATCCGTTTCACGTTCGGGTTGGTCGTGCAGAGGTGATTGCGGTGCTTCCCCGGATCAAAAAGTTGAGGCATTACCAATTTCCCGAAGAGTGAGCAGGCGTAGGTATTAATGGTGTAACGTTCACCAGCCGAGCGCTTGCCCCCTTTCAGTGCAAAGTACTCGGGATGGTCCTTGAAATACTCCTCGGCGGACACAAACGTCTGCCAGGTGTGGCCCGAGCAGGTGTAGATTCTCACGGCCGAGCGCATGTTGTTCGCAAAGGACGAGGGCGTACCGATGCCATAGAAATATGGCCCGTGGAAGAACGCCATCTTCGGCTGGACGGTCTTGTCAAGATCGTCGGGAACGGCGATATCCGTCTTCTTGGGAACCAGCTCTCCCATCGGCGAAGGGATGTACCACTTAACGCCCAGGTAATCCGCCAGGAACGTGGTGGTCATCTTGCACGTACCCTTGGCGCCCAGAAAGTCGCGCGCGAGCGGCTCGACTCCGAGGCGATGAACCATCGGCCCGATCTCGTCTCGGCCAACCAAGTAGAGCGTGTTGCCCTTTACCACCATCTTACCCCCATCCCACTTGAGCCCATCCAGTGTAATCCCGGCCGCTTTGGACAGTTTGGTATGGCCGACCGAGATGATGTTGCCCTCCACGGGCTGGCCCTCCTCAACGATCTTCAACTCCGCGCCCGTGGACCGCTTGATGTAATCGCGAAGCCACTCGGCTGGTTTCACGGTCCATTTTTTCATCAGTGGATCGTTATCGCGAAGCCACTCGGTCGGCTTCCGGGTCCACTTCAGCGGATAGTCCTCGAACTTCGGAACCACGATTGTGGCCGCCGGCTTTCCGTTGCGGACAATGTCGAGGCCACTCACGTCAGATGTTATCGCGCACAGCGCGAAGCAAACAGTTACGATGCCAGCAATACTTCGTAGACTCATGGTGATCTCTTTCTAAAGGGTTGTGGAGTCGTTGACGTTTCCAATAGTCGTTCATTGGATTTCAAATTTTACTCGTTTCCAAGTTCCAACTTGGGTGGGGTTCGGGGGGGCCCCCCCCACCAACCCCCCCCTCCCGGGTCACCACTGCAAAAACCAACCAAAAGGTGGGCCTCGCTGCGCTCGACCCAGCCTACAGTTCCAAAGCCACACGCGAAAGCACTGCTTCTACGAAGCAGTGGCACACAAAACTACACACGACTGGCCGACGTTCCGTCGGCCGCTAAATGGCCCACTGGTTTGACAAAGTAGCCGGCGAGCCGCGGGGTTTATCCCCGCGCAAGTAAGCCGTCAACGCGCCGGGATAAACCCGGCGGTTCACTACCCCAACGGCGCGCTCTTGCACACAAAAACGAAAAATCCCTATTTACTACGGCGACGCAGCAACAGCAGCAGCAGGCCCAGCAGGCCGGAACCCAACAGCACCAACGTGGACGGCTCGGGAACGATCTCAAAGGTGACTTTGTTCCAATTGCCCTGGCCCGTGTCTTCCATTGAAGTGCCGCCAAACTTAACCGCCATGGGGGCATCTCCCCAAATCCCACCATCATCGTTGCTGATTCGCTCGATTCCATCCACAAACAGGTCGGCGGTGCCGGCGACGGGATCGAAAACCAACTCGTAAGTGTGGTATTTGTGAGCACCATCCGTGGTGGTATAGCTACCACCGCCGCCGGATAGAGTGACAGTAACGTCGCCATCCCAGCCCGCCCCCTGCACTTCCTGGTTAAAGTTCATCCCATAGTATCCCGCACCGGTGTAATACGCGCAAAAGACCGTTTCGGGGTCGCTGGCGTCTACCACGCGGACCTTGCCGGTCAACTTCCAACCCGATGCAGCAGCATCAGTGACCTCCTGGGACGTGAGGCCTTTTTTCCACCAAATGGGCGGGTCTTCGGTGCTATTATCATCTATCGCCCATGCGAGGGTCCCCGAGTCATTAACTGCGGAGCCGCCGGGGCTGGCTCCACTCTCCAGTGTCCAGCCTTCCGTCGAAGGACTGCTGTCATCCAAGTGTTGGGCAATGATCTCCGCCCGGGCCGTTGCGGCGCAGGCAAGCACCCCGTACAGGGTGAACACGACGGCGGCACTAAACAAAAACGTTTTGGTGAGGTTCATAAGAACTCTCCTTTCATGGTGGTGTTGTTGCATCACCGGCGCGACATGCGCCGGCTTGTGTACTTATAGTTTCAGTTGTTCGCGTGGGTGCGAGCACCCACCCTACGCACTGGTTATTCAGGAAACTCCGTTTGGTTTGAAACGCCCGCGGCGATGATCGTGACATCGTCAATGCAGGAAGTAACTCCAGTCTGCTCCATTCTCACATGATTATGAAAGAGGATATGATTCGCACCGCTGCTTAGATCGCTGGTTAAATAGCTGGGTGTCGTGAAAGTCTTGCTGTTGGCGCCCTTGGTAACCGTAAAGGTTATGTCGGCGCCGTTGTCGGTCATTTCCAGGCCGATAACATCGCCGGCACTGATTGCAAATCCAAGCGGTGTGTAGTCGACCAGTACCGTTCGGCCGGTCGTGCCGTCGTAGTCGTCGTACTCGTGGATTAGTATCTTATCGAGACTATCAAAGACCATGCACGCGACGCCGTTTCGCGGCTGGCGAGACGGACCGACGGGCACGGCGTCGCTGCGCGTTGTGAGTATGAAACCGGAGTGGTTGCCGGGAACCTCGCCGACGGTCCAAGTGCATTTGACCTTGATACCCATTGAATAATCGTCCGGATCGTATTCCGAGCGGGTGTACAAATACCCTCGGTCGGTAAACCGCATCTGCCGGCCGGTTGCGGTGACATTCGCAGTACCAGACGTCTTGGTCAGCCACCTGGCGTAGTTGATACATTCATCGTTGAAATCGTCGTGCAGGGGTAATGGGACGGCTTCGCCGATCGTGGCGGCAAAAGAGGCCGCCCGGGCGAACTGCTCCGAGCCGGCCGGCAACGTAACCAGCTTACCTGCGCCGGCGTCGAACCGCACAGACTGGCCCTTGCCCAGCCGTATCTTCCGCCGCGTGCCGCCGACTATCTGTGCGACTTCCACCTGGCCGACGAACACGTGTACGTCGGCGTCACCGCCTTGCTCCACCTCGACACCGAACTTGGTGCCCAGGTCGACGATCGACATGTCGGGCGTTTCGACGGTAAACCCGACGGCTTGCTCGGATACCTTTGCCGTAAGTCTTCCAATATCCAGCCGGCAGGCGTTGGGTTTCTCGACGGTGAACTCGACCGGACCCTCCAGGACGACTTTCGCCCCGTTGTAGTAGGTGATTTCCAGCAGCCCGGCGTCGAGTTTCAGTTCGCGGCCAAGCCCAAGGTGGTCGTAGCTCAGCGGTGCTCGTCCCTCGGGCGACCAGCGGCAGTTGTGCAGGCCGGTGATTCGTGCGACGAGTTTGAGCTTGCCGGTCACATCCCTGGGCTGCCGCCCCGGGCTATTAGTTAGGCTATTAGTTGTGTTGTTGCTGCCTATGTGGGTGGGCGTGTAGGTCGGTGCGGTCAAGATACTAAGCACCGAAACCATGCAGACCATGAATATCGCGGCCACCAGCACCGAGAGCGGCCCGGGCTGCGAGAAGTACTCGCGGGTCTGGCGGGCGGAGTCTGCAAGGAATCCAATGGCCGGCTGTGTGGGCGTCGCCGGCTGGGCGGTTTCCTCCGAGAGAATGTCGGACAGATGCTGCTCGGCCGTGGCATGGATGTGCGTGTAGGCGACGTAGTGGCGACGCAGTACAGTATCGTCGAGCACCAGTGATTCCAACCGCGCAAGCTGCTCGACGGCGAGCGTGCCGTCGCACTGCACGGCGGCCAAGTCGTACAATTCCGTCAGACGATCGCGCGTGTTTTTCATGCTCGATCCTCCTTGGCAAGCGTCCGTTGAACACACTCGGCCAGTGCGCGTCTGATTCGTGCTATTGCGTTGTAGACGGTCGAGGCCGGCCGGCCCAACTGCTCGGCAATATTCTTGGTCGTTGTGTCAGACTTGTAACGACGGCAGAACAGTTCGCGGTCTTCCGGGCTGAGTTTCTCCAGGCAACCGGCCAATGCATCCTGCATTCTGGAGAGTTGATCAGACTGCGCCACGGTTTCCTCGGCCACGGCGTCGATGAACGCCTCGCTGAATCGCAGCACGTCGCGTCGCTGTCGCTGTCTGAAGTACATCACCTGGTAGCGGGCAACTTGTATCGCCCAGGCCAGGAAGTTTGTGCCGGGTGTGAACTCGTCGAATTTTTGCCACAAGACCGACGCCGTTTCTTGAAGCATGTCTTCTGCATCGTTGCGATCGGCCACCAACGAGCGGATGTAGCCGTATATCCGCGGCTGATATTGCACAAACAGTCGGCCGAAGTCGTGCTGGTCGGTTTGCGGGTCTTGGGGCATCGGATTGCCGAAAAAAGGCGGTGACAGGCTATGTCTTCCAGTTTAATTGCACCATGCGACCTAAGTGCATAAAATCCCGGAATATGGAACTCCATAAGGTAAATAGCGAGAAATGAGCCGATTACCACGAAAAATCCGAAAAACCAGATTTTGGGTGGCCGGGGCAAAGCGAAAGAGCCAAATACTGTAGGCCAATCTTGGAAGTGCTCTAGTGCCTCATTACAGTTGGATTTGTGGGTGCCACTGCTGGCTTGTCCAGCAGTGAGAAGCACAGATTCAGTCATGCACTGCTGGACAAGCCAGCAGTTGGGGGGGCCCCCGGGGGGGGGCGCCCCTGCTTGAAACCCACAAAACAAAACCGGCCCCGGTGCCCCCCCCCGTGGGGCCCACCCGGCGAAATAGCACTAAAACCCGCTGTAGCCCGATCCGCCGGTTCCACCTTGGCCTGTCGTGTTTTCTCCGGTGACCATGTTAAAGACGTTCACCTCGGAGATAAGTGAGAACAACGGCACGCAAGTTATACGAACGTAGCGCCGGTCGGCAGAGATAACTGCGGTGGCGGCCAGATTGGTGCCTTCGGGCAGTGTGATGATGACCGGTTGGTAACCGACCGCACCTCCGCGGAAGAATGGGAGAGCTTCGTATTGATCGTTCCTGGACATTGCCAGGCTTTGTAGTGCCGCCGGATCGGCCGCGGCGGCAAGCTGTTGGGCAAGAATCTGGCGGCCGACGGCCATCTGTGCCCTGGCCGCGTTGGCCAGTTGGTGCTGGCCCAGCGTCTCCTTGCGTCGGCCGTCGGTCAGATCGAATGCCACCAATGCCTCGTCGTTGTCAAGCGAAACTTTTTTGCGTACGCAAGAGGCGTCCTTGCTGCGGAAGTGGGTAATTATCTCGACGGTAACTTTGCCGGCGGTTACTTTCCCCCATACACGGCGGATCAGCAGCCGGTAGGTCCCGTCGAATCCCTTTGGGCAGACGTAGACTTCGCGGTATCCTTTAGCCGGTTCGGTGCCCAGTCGCGAGCACCCATCGCCCAGCAGCACGCCGCCGGCGTTGGTGCGCCGGTTGCGCAGCGAGCAGATCGTTCCTGACGGTTCCTCCACCATCAGGTCGATGTCAGCGTTGCCGGTCCAGGAGACCACGGCCACGCAGTCGCGCTGGATTGCTTCGTCCAGTGCCGCTTCAAACTCCTTGGCCTTTTGCTCTGTTTGCTTGTCGGCACGGAGTTTTTTAAGCGTGTCGTTGGCTACGAACAGGCCCAACTTCCACACGTCGGCCTGTTCTTCGGTCCATGCCTGGCTGAGGATACCGAGTGTGGACCACTGGATACCGTCAAGGTCGTCGATCTTTCGCGCGGTTTTCAGTCCGTGAACATACGGTTCCGCCCAGATGGGTTCCAGCTTGGTGACCTGTCGGTAGATTTGCAGTGCCCGGCGGTGCAGGCCCAGGCGGTCCAGGTATACGCCGATGTGCATCAGATCGGCAGAGTTGTTAATAAAATCGACGGCCGACATTGCTGCCCGTTCTATCTCCTCCTTGCTGCGTCCTTCGGCCTCCATCGCCAAAGCCATCACCTCGTACATCCACGGCTGCACCTTACGATGGCGCAAGGCGGCTTGTATCAGGGCGATAACCTGGTTGAACTTTCGGTCTTTCATCAACCGTCGTACTGCGTCTCGCACTGCGGTCGG
>Ga0255384_10130_pt1 | contig 12721 bp, 11 predicted proteins | sample ANMaggSeSYBR01F7_FD_182106 | JGI IMG/M metagenome (GOLD analysis project Ga0255384, IMG submission 182106) | Sediment cell enrichment communities from methane seep in Santa Monica Basin, California, United Staets - ANME aggregate JGI... | ecosystem: Environmental > Aquatic > Marine > Cold seeps >... | reverse complement strand
GGAATAGAAATCATCGAAGGTGCCATCAACGGGATCACGCCGAACAATAGAGGCATAACTGCTTTTTCGGCATATTTCCCATTTGACAAGCCCGCAATTATTAAACGTGCTGTCAGGGACGTTAACCCTAAAATCATGATCCTCCTCGAATCTGAGATGTGGCCAGGACACTTAGCTGCATTGAAAAAATGCGGATGCAAAATACTTGTCATCAACGGCAGAATCACTTCAAAAAGCCTGTCAAGGTACCTTATCTGGCCATCACTTTGGCATACACTCAGACCGGATAAAATTCTCGCCATTTCAAAAAATGACTCCCGGCGATTCTCTGCCATGTTCGGTAAAGAACATTTGATTGCCGCTAAGAAAAAAAGTCAATCTGTCATCCTCCTGGGCGCTCATTTTGGAAACTGGGAATATGCTCATAGTTTTTATTCAAGCACGATAAATCGTCTTAATTTTATTGTTCGTATAGTTGACAATCCTTTTATCGAACAAGAAAGAATCAATTGGAATAAGCGTGCGGGCGTAAACGTACTGGATAGAAGACTGGGCCTAAGGCCGGTAATTAAAAAAATAAAAGAAGGCGAGGATTTGGTTATTTTTGCCGATCAAAAGGGAGCATTAAAAGATGATTTCCCGTGTAAATTTTTTGGTAAAAAAACATCTACTATGACTATTGTCCCAGCTTTAGCGAACAAATATCATGTTCCAATCGTTCCAATGTTTATCGTTCGATGCGAAGATGGTTTGCATCATCGCATTCTATTTTTTCCTGAACTTGAAATTAGATATAATAAAGAAAGACAGGGTATACATGAAGCTACACAGCGACAAAGTGATATTATAGAAAAGGTTGTCAGAGAATATCCTGATCACTGGTTATGGCTTCACAAGCGATGGAAAAGATATCATCCTTATTTGTATCCGGAAGAAGTGACCAGACGCCAACGTCGCAGAGCGAAAAAATACCAGAAGGTACGTTAAGCAGCATATTTGTATGAAGATTTTGCACTTGTTAAGTAACTGGAAAGGGACCGAGCGATCTGAGCCTGCGGTTGATTTAGCTATGGCTGAAAAAAACCTGGGGGCTGATGTTTTATTCGTTTGCGGGCAATCCCCCAAAGAGCATGAATACGATGTTGTGTTTCATTCACGTCAAAAGGGATTTAATAATATAGTAGCACTTGGAATGCCAAAGCATTTTCAGATACATACCGCAATACGGGACGTCTTAAAATTACGAAAACTAATAAATGACTTCAAGCCGGATATTGTTCATTATCACATGCGAAACGCTCACCTGCTTGGATGTCTGGCTATGGGAAAATCTAAGCCCCCTTTTGTGGTTAAAAGTTGCTATGAAACCGAAGGCCCTGAGAACGATTTTAGATCAAGAATCCTTGACAGGCACTTTTCCGATGGACTTGTGGTTATCAGTGAGACAGCAAAACAGAAAGCAATTGAAATACACGGGTTTTCATCCGATAAAATTCTAGTTGCAGAACCGGGAATTGACCTGGATAGATTTTTCCCCGACAGAAAAATATCGGAATGCAGGGAAGACTTCGGATTATCAGAAAAAAGTTTTGTGGTTGGAGTGGTGAGCAGGATAAGGCCAAGTCGTCGTATCGATATACCTTTAAACGCAGTGGCTAGTCTTTCTGAAGAATTCCCGCAATTGCGGCTGTTCTTGGTGGGACGCGGAAATAAAAAAAACTACACAGAAGTAGTGGAAAAACCTCTAAAAGAAATGGGGATTGCCGATAGACTAATTTTGCCGGGATACTGCCAGGATGATAGACTCGTTGCGGCGTATCGAGCGATGGATATTCTCGTTTACCCGATGCCGGGGACAGACAAATCATGTCGAACGGTAAGGGAAGCAATGGCTTCAGGTGTTCCTGTAATCGCACCAAGGATAGGGTTCTTGTCGGATCTTATTGATGACGACGTGAACGGTAAATTTATGGATTTGTCAACGGAAGGTCTGACAAGTATACTTTCGAAGCTGATAATAGATAAAAGCAAACTTGAAATAATGGCGAGTAACGCACTGGAAACAGCTAAAAGAAGATTTTCTATGGCTTTGCAGGCAAAGAAAACATTGTTGTTTTATGAAAAACTTTTGAATGGGGAAAGTGTGTAAGTAAATATTAAAGGTATTCCCCTTTTATTATGATGTACAGCTCAAAAAATAATGGAAATAAATAGTGTAATTGAAAAGGTTTCAGATTTATCTGAAACCAAAAGAGGGCTCTATTTTATTCTTGGCCTTTCCGCTATCATAAAGGTTTCAATCTTAATCGCCTTGTCGGATAAAGCGATTAACGATGATGGTTTACTATATATCTCTGCAGCTCAACAGTTTGCTACGGGGCATTTCAAGGAGGGGCTGGCGCTATACCCTATGCCCCTATATTCTTTCTTTATTACAATCTTTCATTTATTAATTTCAGATTGGGTATTAGCGGCCAGGCTTAATTCTCTTATTTTCCTGATTCTAACGATTATTCCGCTGTATCTGACATCAAAAGAACTTTTTAACTACCGCATAGCCTTTTGGGGATGTTTTGCATTTGCATTAGCTCCCTTGCCCACCAGTTGGGTTGTGTCTGTGACCCGTGGACCTGTATTTATTTTCTTTTTTGCCTGGGCGGTATATTTTGCTCTAAAAGCCATACGGCTTAAAAAGCCGGTTTATTTTGTGCTGGTCGCTGTTTTTTCATGGTTTTCCATTCTTTTGCGGCTTGAAGGAATAATCTTCATTCCGGTGTTCTTCTTCTTTATTTTATACTTTGCTATCTTAAATTTGCAGGAGAGAAGATTCTATCTAAAAGGGATTTTTATCTGGATCTCCTTTCCAGTTATTATTTTTGGGGTTCTTTTCGTGGCAATGGGAGCTGAAGGAATTTCGTTTAACAGGACGGAACAGGTTGTGCAAGTGCTACAAGACACCGCCAATCTAAACTTTCTGAACAAATACCGCCTTATTTATGATCACCTCAAACAGATTGAAAATTCTCCGCCTTTTTCCGGGGCGCACTATAGTTTTGCAGAAAGCGCCAGGAACTTTATGCCTGTTATTTATCTTTTAGGGTTTGTTAAAGCGTTCATTAAAGTCCTTTTTCCGTTATTTATAATTCCGCTTTTTTTAGGTTTTAAGCATTTTTTAACAAGATCTCATATTTTAGTGTTATTTATAGTCGTTTCATTCCTTCTTGTATTTTATTACTCTCTTATTGTAAGAGATTTTATCTCACCAAGGTTTTTATTTGTCCCGGCATTTCTATTATTCCCATGGATTGGCGCAGGGATGGAACGGATGTTTAATTTTGTGAAGAGATCATCTAAACAAAAAATGTTAGCCGTTGTTTTTGTCGTTATTTTCATTCTAGTGCCCGCAGGTAAAGTTGCTAACTCCTGCAATAAGCATGATAATGCAATAAGCATAGCCGGTAAATGGCTTGCTAAAGAGACGAAGTTTAAAAATGCCAGAATAATAACCAATGAAATAAGGATACCCTTTTATGCGGGAAGGAAGCTTTATTCGAGCGAAGAAAAAGATTTAGTGAAATATGACAAAAGCTGTCACGACTATGTGGATATGGAACAGTTTGCCACAGCCAAGCAGGCGGATCTTATTATTATCAGAATATCTAAAAAGGAAAAGGATTTAATTCCTAAATTTAAGAATTTTACTAAGTTAAAAAAATTTGCAGGAAAAAAAAGAATTGTAGTTGTTTATTGTTCTCCAGAATTTATATAAATTTAGAAACAAGAGAAAAATATTTACAATGATAAAGGAGCAGATGTTATCACAGAGAAAAATTGAAAAAATAATTACTTCAATTCCATCTGACAGAAAACTTTTATGAAATTAAAATATGCAGTCAAAATTGTATTGTATAAACTCGGGCTTTATGACCTTGAAAAAGAAATTAGAAAGATAAAGAAGAAACGAAAACAAAGGGATTTAAATAATCCTGAGAGATTATCAGTCATTGAGTATTGTGTTGGCAAGGGTATAGATGTTGGATGCGGTAACAATAAAACAACTGAAAACTGTATCGGTGTCGATATTTTGGCAAAAGGTGAAAAAGGTATACATGGCAGTGTAAAAGACAAAGAAAGTGAAGCTGATATATGCACGTCTGGTAACAATCTGAATATGTTTAAAGATGGAGAATTAGATTTTGTTATTGCCAGACATAATCTTGAACATTATGTCGATATTTTTAAAACCTTGTATGAATGGCAGAGGGTATTGAAAGAAGGTGGGATTATGGCTATAGTATTGCCGGATGAAACAAGAATTAATACAATAGAACTTGATGTTACGCACAAACATGCATTTACTCCAGAGAGTTTTAGAAAATATATAGAATTAATGGGCGGTTTTGAAATTATAAAATTGGAATCGGTTCTTAAGGACTGGTCTTTTTTATGTGTTTGTAAAAAATATAGGAATAAATCGGAGGTAACAAATGATTTATGACTGTTTTATGTTTTTTAATGAATTGGAACTGCTTGAAATACGGATTAATGAGCTTGATGATATTGTAGATAAGTTTGTAATTGTTGAAGCTACAAGAACTCATGCCAACAAACCTAAACCTTTATACTATAAAGAAAATGCAAAAATGTTTGGAAAATTTGATAAAAAAATCATCCATATTATTGTAAAGGAAGATCCCAACTTCAAAGATCCCATGGCTTATGAAAATCATCAGAGAAATCAAATCAGCCAAATATTTGATGGTTGTCATCAAGATGATGTTTTTATAATCTCAGATGTTGATGAGATACCACGACCGAAGGCGGTAATAGAGGCAATTAAAACTACTGGAATCAAAACACTTGTTCAGACCCTTTATTATTATTTTTTTAATAATATTTATATTTCAAATCCTTACTGGTTAGGCGGTACCCGTGTTTTAAGGAAAAAGGAATTTACTAAAACAGCTTCTGAGATAAGGTATATGGATTGTGATTTGATAAAAAACGGAGGATGGCACTTCAGTTGGTTAGGTGGTCCTGAAAGAATTCAAACTAAAATAGAGTCGATGGGTCATCAGAAATATAACCAGGCACAGTTCAAAGATATTGATCATTTGAAAAAAGTAATTAAAAAAGGGAGGGATCTTTTTAAAAAACGGAAGAAGAAAATAAAAACAGTGCCTTTAGATAGTACATTTCCTAAATATATACTTGAAAACCAGGAAAGATTTAAGGAATTTATCCAAGAGCCGGAACAAAAAAAATCTTCTTGGAAATTGAGCAAAATTTTTTCAGGGTAATACGGATAGAAAAAATATGTTTGCCATTTGGATAGTAGAAAGCCATTATTTAAAGCACAGCAAATCGATCAAATCCAGCGTGAATCATGATTTTATTATCAAAGAACAATTTTATGCAGTTTTGTGTTGCTTCAAAGATATATCTTAAAATAGCTGGAAAATAGTTTCGGGCGCAGATGCATACATAAAATTAAAGTTAGGCTTTAAAAATCTATGCGTATAACTCTTAAAAAATTTATCAAAAAACATTTTCACGGTAAGAAGAAAAACATACAAGAAAGGTATCCTCAATATGAAATTGGTAGAGGAACGTATGGAAAGCCTCAAATTTCAAGTTGGGGAGAAGGGGCAACACTAAGAATCGGAGCATTTTGTTCAATTGCTTCTGGTGTTAATATTTATCTCGGAGGTGAACATAGAATTGACTGGGTCACAACATACCCGTTCAGTGTTCTCTGGAAAGCAGCTAAACACATTAAAGGACATCCCAAGACGAAAGGCGATGTCATAATTGGAAACGACGTATGGATAGGCGCCGGCGCAGTAATCTTATCTGGAGTAACTGTTGGGGATGGTGCTGTAATAGGAACCAATGCTGTAGTGACAAAAAACGTACCTCCTTATGCTATTGTTGCTGGAAATCCGGCTCGTATAGCAAAGAAACGGTTTGATGAAGAAACCATCTATCATCTGCTTAAAATAAGATGGTGGGAATGGGGAGATAATAGAATAGAGAAGTTTCTTCCTTTATTATTAGATAACAATATAGAGAAATTCCTTAGGGTTGCAGAACAAGATAATATTGAATATTAATTTAGTTGCCCTGAAAGAAACTGAAATAGTCATCAATGTCTTAAACATTATAAGATAGTTTTTAAAAACTGATACATCCTTGGTGCACATGCTTGAAACGAATATTCTTTTTTAACCCTATCTCTTCCAATTATCCCCATCTTTTTCCTTAAATGAGAATCTTCAATCAGAATTGAAAGTTTTCTAACCCACTCTTTTTGATCTTTTGCCCAAAAACCGTTTTTTCCGTTTTTAACTAAATCCCTGTTGATACCTGCCGGCGTACAGACAACAGGGACGCCAACCCCCTGGTACTGGATAATTTTTAACCCACACTTACCCCATGACCAGGGATCGTCCATTAAAGGCATTAGGCCGATGTCGAAACTTTGCAGATCTTTTATCTCGTCTTCAGAATTCCACTGTTTTTTTATTACTTCTATTTCATCACAATCAAAGAAGACTCCGCAGACAATTTTCAATTTAAGGTTCGGGTATTTTCTTCCTAATATATCAAAAACAGCCCGCATTTTTTCTAAATAGTGAATACTCCCATAATCTCCGATCCATCCCAAAACTACATCAATATTTTCCGAGTTATATTGTTTCTGAGAATATTGTTCTATGTCAATAGGACTGGGGATGACTTCGACATTCGTATTATATTTTAAGACGTTCCTTTTTAAATACTTATTTCCAGCGATTACTCCATCTGATGCTTTTATCATATTTACAAAGCGTCTCATTCTTGTTTTTGAAATGGGATTTTTTGCATTGGAATCTCGGTGCATAATAGAATCATCAAAGTCGAAAATAATTTTATTAGCTCTTTTTCTAAGTAACCAGAGTCTCCAAGTGTGGAATCGCTTTCTTTGGCAAAAGATAATATCATAATGATACAGCGATTTGAAAAAACTCCAATTTTCTCTCAAACTACGAGGATAAAGGATGACTTTCACTTTTACGCCTTTATTTTCAAGATAAGGAATGTATTGAAGGACACGGTATCTGCTTGATGCAACCTGCCAGCCCTTAATTAAGAATAATACTTTCAATTTTTCACTCCTTTTGAGCCACAATAAGAATAGATTTAGTAAAATCGATGCCTAAGTAGCGGTGTAAGTGTGCCATGAAATACACTCGAAAAATGAATTTGTGAAATGCATCATTGTACGTTCTGAAAATAGCAACTATTTTAAATCCTTTTTTTAGAAGGATACCCCCTAATTCATCATAACAATAAGCCACTTTATGGGTAGCATCTCTCCAGAACTGGCTGGGATTGAAAATATTGGGAGTTGTGATAATCAAACATCCTTTCTCTTTTAATAATGTATGTATCTTGGTTAACATTTTCAGGCCTTCTTCCAATTCCATATGTTCAATTACTTCGATAAGAAGGATAACATCAAAAGTTTCATTTATTTCACCAAGGGAATAAAAATCGTGATACTGACTCCTATCAATATCCATACTTTTATAAACTATTTTAGGAAAATGGCTTTTTATTCTGTGCTCGAAGTTTCGATTCGAGGCTCCTACATCTAAAATATTATTACCGTCTTGTATATATTCCAGCATTAATGGAAATCTTTTCCTAAGAATTTTCAGATTCCAGATTTTCGGATATCTGTAATGAATCTCATCCCTATATTCAAACAGTCTTTTCCAGGAAATATTTTCGTTCATATAAAATCCTCAATAATTCTTTTGTATGCATCTTAAATGGTTAGCTTACGTTATAAATTGCCTTGCTTTTGATAGTCCTCCAATATTTTTTCTATTGCAATAAAAACACTTTCTTGGTCCTTAAGGGATGGAGAGGCTATTTCCTTGGTTTTATATGATAAAACTTCTTGCATGGCAGCTTTAAGGGCATTGTGATCGGCAGGTGGTACTATAAACCCGTTTTCCTTAGTTATATACATGCTTGCCCCGTTAACCTTTGTAGTAATAACAGGGATTCCCGATGCCAAGGCTTCCAGCACAACTAAAGAACAGGCATCATAAAATGAAGGGTGAACAAGACAATCGCATGCAGGATATATCAGTTCAGGATCGTTTGTTTTGCCTCCGAATATTATAGTGTTTGAAAGACCTTTCGCCTTTCTTTTTGTTTTTTGGTTGTATGGGCCGATAACCAAAACTTTGACTGTTAAAGCCTGCAAAGCAGCGGTTGCTTTAATAAGCACTTTTAAGCCCTTTAAGGCAAGATTGTTTGCCAGAAAAAGAAAAACAAAGTCGTTTTGTTCTATCTTATACCTTGATCGTATCTTGTCTCGATGCCGGATATTATCCGGTGTGAACTTTTTCACATCAATTCCATTAGGTATTAAATAAAGCATTGACCTGGAATATCCGAACCAGAAGCGGATGTCCCTGGCTACCATTTCAGATATAGCAATTACTTGCGGCTTTGTTATTTTAAAAGTCCACCATTCGAGTACTCGTTGTACAATGTCCTTTGGATTCATATACTTTATCGCCCGGCAAACACCCCTTATTCCGGCAGGATGCCTGAGTGTCTCTCTTAGAAACCATGCCCGGTGGAGTCCTCCGTGTGGCTGATAAATATCCATATAGAAAGTATTGCCCACACAGAAATGTATGTAGCCCGTCATTTTTCTTGCTTTAAAATAGTGAAGCAGGGAAAAACTCAAATGCCTTAAGAACTGGGGAAATTTGAGAGGTTTGACAAGCGATATTTTGATTGCTTGAATATCAGGTGTCGCCGCTTTCATGCATATAATAGTAACATCGTGACCTTTTTGAGAAAGAAAATGTGCAAGGTCCCAGCAGTATCTTTCCGCTCCTCCCACATGTGGATCAAACTTTTCAATGGCGATACATACCTTCAACTATAAAAATCCTTCACACAATCAATAATATAATGAACTTCCTTATCTTTAAGCCATGGGTAAATGGGCAGGCTCAGGATTTGATTTGAACGCAGTTCAGTGTGTTTAAGCTTTCCACATATTTTAGTCTTTTTAAAGGCTTTTTGTTTGTGAAGCGGAACAGGGTAATGGATTAATGTTTCCACACCATGATCCTTCAAATGGGCTTGAAGTTCATCCCTTTTTTCCACAGAGATTACATAGAGATGATATGTATGAGTAAAGGTATTATCTATGGGTGTTTTGACAAGATTGATATCACTGAAGCCGATATCGTAAAGGTCTGCTATCCTTTGTCTCTTTTCTACCCATTCGGAAAGGCATTTTAGCTTTACATTAAGGATAGCTGCCTGTATTTCATCCAACCTGGAATTATATCCGGGGATATTATAGCTGTAACGGTCTTTCTGACCATAATTTCTCAGAAGGACGAGCTTATTATAAAGGGTGGTATCATTGGTGGTGATCATACCTCCATCACCATATGCCCCAAGGTTCTTTGTAGGGTAAAAGCTGAACGCTGCCAAATGACCAATTCCCCCGACCGGCCTTTTTTTGTATAATGCTCCATGGGCCTGACAGGCATCTTCCAGTACATACAAATCATGGTTGGTTGCTATTTCCATTATTTTATCCATATCAGCACATGCGCCATAGAGATGTACGGGAAGGATAGCTTTTGTTTTCGGAGTGATAGCCTCTTTGATGAGAAGTGTATTTATTAGATACGACTGTGGCTCGATATCTACGAAAACAGGTGTAGCACCTGTATACATTATAGAAAGGGCGGTGGCCGCAAAGGTATTTGCGACGGTTATTACTTCATCACCAGGCCCTACATCGAATGCTTTTAAAGCAAGAAACAACGCATCTGTACCTGATGCAACTCCGATAGCATGTTTGCAGGAGCATACCTTTGCAAACTCTTTTTCAAAAGCGGACACTTCATTACCAAGGATATAGCGACCTGAATAGATCACTCTGTTAATGGCATCTTTGATTTGATCTCCGATTTCAGATATTTCAGGAGAGAAATCAAAAAATTTTATCGGTATGTTTTGCTTATTCATTTTTGGACCAGTAATGCTCTTTATATTCCCTGTAAAAATCAACTGTCTTTTTTATGCCGTTCTCAAGGTCGGTAACAGGCTCCCATCCCACCGCTCTCTTTATCTTGGATATATCCGCCCAGTAGTCGCCTGGTTCTACTTCCGCCCTTTCTTTAGTGAACTCGGTAAAGTTATAGGAACCTGTTTTTGAAAAACTTACGATCTTTTGTGCCAGTTCCCTGAATGTAACAGGTATTCCGGAACCTATGTTGAACACCTCGCCTATAGCATCTTTTGTACAGGCAGTCATAAGCATGCACGTGACCAGATCGTCGATATACAAAAAATCTCTTTTAATCATACCGTCTCCAAACACCGGTATTATATCGTCGTCCATAGCTTTTTTTATAAACCAGTTAAAGACACCATATTCATCATGCACCATCTGATGTCTTGGGCCATAAGTGTTGGTGATTCGCAGGCATATGCCCGGGATATTAAATACTTCTTTATATACGATGATCATCTTCTCAGCAGCGAGGTTTGTCACAGCATAAAGGCCTTTGGGGTTGAGGGGATGGTTTTCATTTACAGGCAGGCTTACGCTTGAACCATACTCCCCCCTTGTACCTGAATAAACAACTATGGCATCCGGGTTATTATGTCTAAGGGCCTGCATGAGTACCAATGTGCCAAGGCAGTTTATTTCAAGATCCTGCACAGGATTTTTCATGGAGTCAACGTGATTTACCTGGCCAGCCAGATGAAATATGATATCCTGGTTCTTGACAAGATGGTTCATGGAAAGCTGATTTCTTATATCACTATAATTTATCCTTACATTGTTTTTAACAGGCTCTATATTGAACAGATTTCCTCCCTGTCTTGGAAGCATGTTATCGACTATAGTTACATTTGCTCCCAGTCTGACAAGCTCGATTGACAAATTTGAACCGATAAACCCGAGGCCGCCTGTAATAAGAACATTCTTATTCTTATAGAACTCTTTATTTTTCACTTTTGTTACTTTCCTTTAGGTCTTTTTGTAATTCCCAGAGTTTTGCATATTTTATGAATACATAATATACGGTTGATATGGCGATTACAAATCCCGGCATACCATCCATAAATCCTCTTTTAACCAGGTATTCCTTGATAAACCTGAAGGGTGGTCGGAAAATCAGGTCTATGAAGTTAAACTTGCGGCCTTCTGCAATCATATCCCTGGCCGCTGTATCCGAATAATTATTGATAGTATCTATCTGATCGGCAATGTCTCTATAGTTATAGTGGAAGTAAAAATTGTTTAGCGTTCCAACCTTGCCTTGAACAACAACTTTTGCGTGGAGACCGCCTTTAAACGCACCCTTTGACTTCTTAAACAACCTGATTTCATAGTCAGGAACCCATCCGCCGCGCATTATCCACCTGCCCAGATAAAAAGTCCTTCTGTGAATAATATAGCCGTCATATTTACTGCTGTCTGTTTCGATTCTTTGCATTATTTCCTGAGACAGTTCCGATGAGATCTCTTCATCAGCATCTATAAAAATTACCCATTTATTTTTTGCCTTGGAAATGCAGTGGTTATACTGGTCCATGTGACCGGGCCACTGTCTTTGCTCAAAATGATTCGCGTATTTTTTTGCAATTTTCGGAGTATTGTCTGTGCTGAATGAATCTACAACAATGATTTCATGGGCCCAGGGAAAAACGCTTTTTAAAGCCCTTTCCACGGTGCGGCCATTGTTAAAAGTTATCATGCATACAGATATATTGATCATAATGTTGCTTACACGGTCTTCATAGTACATTGAGACCTTTGAAAAGTGCTAACTTTCGAAATCTGCGCTTATCTGTTCAAGTTCAAGCCTGCCCGTGCGTGTCCGCACGCAGACAGGGGAGGCGAAAATTTTAACCACAGGAACTCAGCCATGGCGGGGTTTCGAGGATTAAAATTTGAGCATGACACAGAAATTAGGTAAAAAGTGGCTATTTGCAAAGATCTAACATTATAATGAGTGATTTGCTTTTTAATGGCAAAGTATGTCCGAAAGCAGGTATGGTGTCAAGTCAGAAATAGATAATAAAAACAGGCATTGGAATGAGAAGGTTAAGACAAATATTGAGTATTTACACTATTATTCATTTTGAATTTGCTTGAAAGTGCTGCCTATCTTTAGTATGTTCTCAATAAAGGGTTGTCAAATCGGCCTTTTATCAGGGGCACTTATTTTACTTATTTGTCAATAGCAATACAGGAAATGAATCAATTGGACATCTCGATTGTCATAGTCAATTGGAATACAAAAGACCTATTACTTGAATGTTTGGCATCCATTTTCGAGACCGTTAAAAATATGACATTTGAGGTATGGCTTGTAGACAATGCTTCTGTTGATGGAAGCGTTGAGTTGGCAAAAAACAAATATCCTGACATAAATGTAATTAAAAATGAACGAAATTTAGGATTTGCTGTTGCGAACAACTTGGCCTTCAAACAAATGAAAGGGAGTTATGCACTATTGCTCAATACGGATGCAACCTTGATTGATAGTGCTGCCGAAGAACTTCTTAATTTTATGGAAGATAACCCAAAAGCAGGTATTGCCTGCGGACAGTGGTGGACCACATCTGGCGCTAAACAAAATTCCATTGCCAATTATCCCTCTTTACTTTTCCT
>Ga0255384_10129_pt1 | contig 12772 bp, 10 predicted proteins | sample ANMaggSeSYBR01F7_FD_182106 | JGI IMG/M metagenome (GOLD analysis project Ga0255384, IMG submission 182106) | Sediment cell enrichment communities from methane seep in Santa Monica Basin, California, United Staets - ANME aggregate JGI... | ecosystem: Environmental > Aquatic > Marine > Cold seeps >... | reverse complement strand
ATCGGAAGAATTAAAGATTTCTCCTTTGAGCATAACTAAAAAAGGAAAGGGTTCAGAAATTTTAAAGACTAAGACCAAAGACATGATCAAAGAAACAGGAGTTAAGTTTAAAGATGAAGTTGGAGTATGATTTAGTAATTATCGGAGGGGGGCCGGCCGGCCTGGCTGTTGCCCTGGAAGCCAGAAGAAACATAGTGAAAGATATTTTACTCTTAGAGAGAGATAAATATCTGGGAGGAATCCTTCCCCAATGTATCCATAACGGATTTGGTTTGCAGTATTTTAAGGAAGAACTGACCGGACCGGAATATGCAGAAAGATTTATTGCCAAACTTGATGATAACCAGATTGATGTAAAGACAGAAACGATGGTTATAAAGATAACCTCCGATAAACGGATTATAGCCATAAACAGAGATGATAGTCTATTGCGTATTCAGGCTAACGCAGTTGTTCTGGCTATGGGGTGCCGGGAAAGAACCCGGGAAGCGATTGCTATCCCCGGGAACAGACCTGCCGGAATATTTACCGCCGGCACTGCCCAGAGATATATTAATATTGAAGGATATATACCGGGTCGCGAGGTAGTCGTTCTGGGTTCAGGAGATATCGGGATGATTATGGCCCGCAGGATGACTTTAGAGGGAGCAAGAGTTAAGGCGGTCCTGGAAATTATGCCTTTTTCTACCGGACTAATCAGAAACAAGGTTCAATGTCTGGATGATTTTAATATCCCCTTAAAATTCAATTATACTATTACCCGGATTGAGGGGAAAAAGCGGGTAGAAAAAGTGGCCATCGCTCAGGTGGATAAAAATTTGCAAGCGATTCCCGGAACCGAGGAAGAGATAAGCTGTGATACCATCCTGTTATCTGTCGGCTTAATTCCGGAAAATGAACTAACCGGAGAAGCAGGGATAAAATTAGACCCGGTAACCAGGGGGCCCATAGTAAACGAAAACCGGGAGACAGAGATTGAAGGAATTTTTGCCTGTGGAAATGTCCTGCATGTCCATGACTTAGCTGATTTTGTTAGCGAAGAGGGAGAGATTGTAGGTAGAGCTGTAGGCGAATATCTCAAAAGAGATAGAAAGTTTCGTTCCCAATCTATAAAGATAGTATCCGGTGATAATATTGCTTATGTAGTCCCTCAACATATAGATTTTATTGTTCCGGAAAGGAAGAAAATAAAAATATTTATGCGGGTAAAAAAGCCGGCAGAAGGGGTCAGAATTAATTTATTAGATGATAAAGGCAGAGTATTGGGTTCTTACAAGAAGAGGATTGTGACTCCGGGAGAGATGATGAGCGTCTATTTACCGGAAGTTTTGTTGGATGATAAATTGAAAAATATAACCATCTCAATTAAAAGGGATTAAGGAGTAAAGAGGGTGGAAAAAAATAAGATAATATGTGTAAGCTGCCCCATAGGTTGCAGGATGACCGTCCAGAGTAAAGATGGAAAGATTACCTCTATTATAGGAAATGCCTGTCCTAAAGGGATTAAATATGCCGAAGAAGAATTTATCAATCCGCTAAGAATTTTACCCACCACAGTTAAAGTGATTGGCGGTGAATTACCCTTGGTGTCGGTAAAGACGGAAAAAGCAATCCCCAAAAGATTATTATTAAAAGCTATGGCAGAAATTGCTGAAATTAAAGTTAAAGCCCCGGTCAAAATAGGTCAGGTAATAAAAAATAATTTACTGGGGACAGGCGCAAGCCTGGTTGCCACTCGCAATATTAAGAGAGCTGATTCTAACCTGCGTTCCTAAAGATTATGCTTACATCTTTTCCCTGCTTTCCCTTATTTTTTTCTCTTTCTTAACGCGATACTCGATACTGAATTTAATTTTGAAGTAACCAATTATATGTGTTATTATTTTTATAGTGATTTTTCAATCAATATTTTGTATTTATATAAAATTATAACATTGAGGAAAAAACTATAGATGCAAGACCTCAGAGAATGTTTTAGAGAACACCCCATAATTGCCTCCATAAGAAACGATTCAGATTTTAAACATGCTCTCAACAGTAAAATTACTGCCCTTTTTATTCTCTATGGAGATATATTTAATCTGCCCCGGATTATGGAAGAATGTAAAAAACATAACAAGCTGGTTTTTTTACATATGGATCTAATCAAAGGAATTGGTCGAGATAAGGAAGGGATAATATATTTAGCCAGGAAAGAACTTTGTAACGGGATTGTTACCACTAAAAGCAATCTAATCAATATAGCTAAAAAAGAAGGGCTTATCGCTATACAGCGTCTTTTTTTACTCGATTCCGCTGCCTTAAAGACCGGGGAACAGTTGTTAAAAAATAACCATCCTGATGCAGTGGAAATTTTACCCGGAATTGCCGCTCCTTATTTTATCGAGCACATTTACAAAGATTTGCTCTGCCCGGTTATCGCCGGCGGCCTGATTTCAGATAAAGATGAAATAGAAAAATTATTTCAAAAAGGAGTCCTGGCCATATCCACCAGTAAAAAAGAATTATGGTAGTTTCTATCAACTAAATAAGAAAAGTAAGGAGGAGTAATTTCTAGATGCGTACACATTTAAACTGCGCGAGCTGTATAGTAGATGATTTATGCGGTGCTTTACAGTTAGTCCCCTTAGAGGAAAAAATTAAAAAGGAGATATTAAGGGAATCTTTTCAGTTTCTTGCTCGGGAGTTCTCCACAGAAAAAATTCCCTCTTACTTTATAACCGAAGTCCACAGAATCTTAAAGAGGATATCAGGAATCGAAATCCCTTTTAAGGAAAGAAGAGATAAATGTAACCAGCTGGGTATAGAGATGGCAGAAAAGATTGCCCTGGAAGCAGAGGGGCTGGAGGAATCGAAAAGATTTTCATTTTTGGTTAATTGGGCTATTGCCAGCAACCATCTTGATTTTCGCACAGTAGGAACCGGTTATGGTTTCCAGATGGCTGAAATAATAGAGGAGCTTCGGGCATGTCTTTCGGAGGGATTAAAAATAGACCAGATAGCCGAAATTCTCCGGATAGCTAAAAACTCGTCCAAAATACTTTACATCCATGATAATGTCGGTGAAATTGCTTTTGATAAACTGCTAATTCAGGAACTCAGAAGATATGGAGCGTCAGTAACCTCCGCTTTAAGGGGAGGGCCGATAACCAGTGATGCCACTATGGAAGATGGAGAAACGGTAGGTCTTCAAGAGGCTGCTTCAAAAATTATTTTAGCCGGACCCGATACACTGGGCATTTCCCTTAATGAAATGTCTGACCGGCTAAAACAGGAACTTCAGACTGCTGACCTGGTAATTGCCAAAGGCCAGGCAAACTATTATGCCTTGACCGAATACAGGTCGGAAGTACCCAGTGAAATTGCCTGTCTTTTTAGAACCAAATGCGAGATAGTGTCAAATGACCTGGGAGAAACAGGAAAAATCAATGTCGCTACCTTGCTCTAAGCATGATATTTAAATTTAAAAATTTTTTCAACAAGTAATGTATACTAAATGTATACTATAGGTAGTGTTTAGTTATAGGGTAAATTAGTTGATTAGTTTAAGATAAAATTTAGCTAATCAAATTAGTAAACATATTGTAAAATAGCCATTTTCTGCGCAATTCGCAATACGAACAATTAATTGACAACTATAATAAAGCTCGTTATAATATAGGTAACCAAAGTGAAAAAATATGTTAAGAAAATTAAAAATATGGCTAGAGATAAAGAGAAAAGCCTATTTGATGTGTAAAAGGGATTTTTTACGCATTAAATAGGCTTTATTTTTTTAAAAATATTTTACCAATTAAAATTATTTCGCTGTTCATCAGATAAATTCTCTAAATTAGAGAGGAGGTGAATTTTAATTTTTACCAACTTAGCATAAAAGTTGCTGAGTAATAATTAGAAAAATATTTTAGGAGGAAAAAAATGAAAAAGATAATCTTTGTTGCGCTTTTGATAACTATTTTTTTAGCCAGCTCGGTTGCCTTCGCCGCTGATAAGATTAATGTTCAGTTCTGGCATGCAATGGGTGGTTGGAGAATCGAACTGCTTCAAGAGATGGCCGATGATTTTATGGCTTTAAATCCTGATATTAATGTAGATGTTCAATACACCGGAAGTTATGGTGATACTATCAACAAACTGAATGTTGCCATTCAATCAAATGTTGCTCCTCACGTAGTCCAGGGTTATGATATTGCTACCCAAATGTTAATTGATGGCGAGATTGCTGTCCCTATGCAGGATTTGATTGACGCTGATCCGGATTTCGATATTGGCACATTTATGCCCCAGGTTCTAAATTATTACCGGGTAAATGATAAATTATACTGCATGCCCTTCAATTCTTCCAATGCGGTTATGTTCTACAATAGAACCCTATTTGAAAAAGCCGGATTAGATCCCGATAAACCACCAAAAACTTATAAGGAACTGTATGAATATTCTAAAAAACTCACTACGAAAGACGATAAAGGGAATGTTGAACAAGCAGGTGTTTGCTGGAACCTTCATTCCTGGTTCTTCGAGCAATTTATGGCTACTCAGAATGCTGCCCTAGTGGATAATAATAATGGGAGAACCGGAAGACCAACTAAAGCCATTTTTAATTCAGAACCCGGTTTGAAAGTATTTAATATGTGGAATGATTTGTCTAAAGAGGGGTATATGATTAACACAAAAGTCCATGATTGGACCGGTTCCAGAAATCTCTTTATTTCCCAAAAAGTTGCTATGTTAATTACTTCTACATCCGATGTCGCTCTGATGGTAAAATCTGCCGAGGAGAACAATTTTGAACTAGGAAGCGCTTTTCTGCCCATACCGGCAGATGCAGAATCCGGTGGAGTTGTAATTGGTGGTGGCAGTCTCTGGATGGTTATCGGTAAGCCTGAAGCAGAAACCAAAGCAGCCTGGGAATTTGTTAAATTTATGGCACAATCTGCCCAACAGATAAAATGGCATACCGGAACTGGTTATTTCCCGGTAAGAAAAGATGCCGTAGCAGACCTCTTGGCTCAGGGATATTATTCAGAGTCTCCACATAATCTTACTACAATTTTACAGCTTCTACTTTCTACTCAAAATTACAACAGCAATGGAGCTATCATCGGAGCCTTTGCGGAAGTTAGAAATGCTGTGGAGTCTAATGTTCAAAAAATGCTTAACGGAGATTTGACTCCTGAAGAAGCTTTGGCTGCTGCAGAAAAAGCAGCAACTGTAGCTATAAGAGATTACGAAGGACTATAAAAATAGTATAATTCTAGGGGAAGGCAGCACTTGCTGCCTTCCTTTTATTTGGGCAAGTTATAGTTTTTTATAAAAAGGGATAAAACAAAGTAATGAAAAAATGGACGCCGTATTTTTTATTAATACCTACTTTTATAATAATTGTATTATTTATTTATATGCCCGCTGGAGTCTCCTTGCAAACCAGCCTGTATAAGGTCTTGCCTTTTGGCAGAGGAATGAATTACATAGGTCTGAAAAACTTTCTAAAACTCTTTTCCAATCCTGATTATCTCTATTCAGTAAGATTCACTATTTTATATGTTACCACAACGGTGGGTGTCACCATTTTATCATCTTTTTTAATTGCTCTCCTTATGGTTAAAAAAATTCCTGGAGTGAGATTTTTTAGAACCCTGATTTTTGCACCTTATGCTATCTCTCCGGCTATCGCCGGGGCTTTATGGACCTTCTTGCTGAATCCTGTTGTGGGTCACGTAAGTTATTTCTTTCAGGCAACTCTGGGGATTCAGGTGGAATGGTTAACCTCTAAACCCTATGCCTTTTACGCTATAATATTTGCTTCGGTATGGAAAATATTACCCTTCGATATGGTCTTTTATATTGCCAGTATCCAGAATGTACCGGAAGAAATTCTGGAATCGGCTATGATTGAGGGCGCCTCCTCTATGAATAGGACCTGGAAGATAATTTTTCCTATGGTTTCCCCCATTACTTTTTATTTAGTAATTATGAATATAGTTGCCACTATGTTTTCTTCATTTGCCATCATTGACGTTATGACCAAGGGTGGGCCGGGCCAATATACTACCAATATGATATATAGACTTTATTTAGATGGTTTTTATTTTCAAAAAGCGGGTGTTGCTTCTGCTCAAAGCGTAATTCTGGTTACTATAATGATAGCTGTTACTATGGTTTATTTTAAGCTTGGCGAACGGCATGTTCACTACCAATGAGGAGATAAATTATGAAGATATCTACTAAGAAGCGAACAGATATAATTGTATCAGAAATAGTATTAATAGTCGTATCCTTTATATTTGTATTGCCTTTAATCCTTGCTTTCACCATGAGTCTACAGCCACCGCAGGCAGTTTTTTCTTTTCCTCCAAAAATTCTTCCGGTAGGAATACATTTGCAGAATTACGTCGATGCTTTTAAAACGGTTCCTTTTGGTAGGTTGTTTCTAAACAGTACTATTGTAGCGATAATGATTACCGCCGGAAAACTGATTACCGGTACTCTTGCCGGATATGCCTTTGCCAATTTCAAATTTTTTGGTAAAAGCTTTACCTTTTCCTTTCTATTTGCTACTTTATTTTTACCTGCTGAACTGATAATGATTGTTCCTTTATTTTCTCTTATGGCCAAGTTTGGCTGGGTAAATACTTACTGGGCTTTAACTATTCCCTTTATGGCAAGTGCCACCAACACTTTTTTATTACGGCAGCATTTTCTTATGATTCCCAAAGAACTGGAAGATTCAGCGAGGATCGACGGAGCTGGTCCGATGGCTTATTTTTTAAAAATATTGCTCCCTCTTTCCAAGTCGATGATCGGCGGAGTATCGATTATTAATTTTATCTACGCCTGGAATTTCTACCTCTGGCCCTTGATAATAACTATGGAAGACAAAATGAAAACCGTCCAAGTAGGAGTAAAAATGTTAATCGATGCCGAAGGAGCAAGCAACTGGGGAGTAATCATGGCCGGTACAGTTTCAGCAGTGATACCCACACTTATAGTGTTCTTCATACTTCAACCTCTTTTCGTAAAAAGCCTCACCCGTTCAGGCATCAAGGGATAACCAGCAGAATTTAATATCCCACTGCAATTCAAAAACTTCTTTGTTTAGCTTTAGAAAAATTTTATTTAATTGCGAGCTTTCTATCTTTCTATTATTGAGAAGCGAAGTAAGTCTGTCCCTGTGAAAGCAAGGATGGTAATCTACCTCTCTGTCATTACAAATCTTGATTTGTCAGGGTGTGGTAATCTCAACCAGCCTCGAATGGAAGGAATGGAAAGAATGGGCAACAGTTTTCTGTTCCTATTTACCTCCCCTTAAAACCCTTTATTTGCAAGGCTTTCAGACCCCTTTCAGGAATGCCCTTTTAACGCACGTAGAGTGCCTTTAAACGCGTCTCAATTTTCGAAAAATCGGCAATTTACTACCTTGTTTTTGGAGTATTTTTGCCTCCTCCAAATCCTGAAACCCTTATAAATAGCCAATTTCAGTTTTTAAAAGAGTGAAATTTTAGTCGAAAAAGTGCCGTTTTTTAGGGGTAAAGTATAGGTTAAGGTAAAATTTGCTCGTATAAGCAAAATCTCGCATTCTTTTCTTAAGACCCTTTGTTTATAAGACTTTCAGGAAGACCTTTTTCTACAGTTTTCTACAGTTTTCCCTCTGTTATTCCCGCGCAGGAGGGAATCCATCTTCTCTATCATTGCGAAAAATACGGTATAAACAAGAGAGATAAATTTATATAAAATTAGAGCATTATCGGTTTTTCTGAGAAAAAATGGTAAGGCTCTAAAACGCAGAAAACATAAGGGTTTCTGCGTTTTTTGTTATATGGGATGGTGATAGTGGTTCTAAAATATGGAGAAAATAAGGCAAAAAAGGGCTAAAAGTGGGATTTTTAGCAGTCTGAAAGCCTTGCAAAATAAGGGTTTTAGAGAAATATTGTCGTAGCAGCGTTTTTTGAGGGAGTATGGAGTGATTGTTCATATTTTTTAAAATAAGCGCTTAAAAGGGCTAAAAATGGCTTATTTTCAATGTGGGCTGAAAGGCTTATTTTATAAGGGTTTCAGTTAGGGGATTGTCAGAAGAACCATCCCCCTGACATAGACCCGTCTTTCTTTTTCTGACAACTGAAAACTTTTTCTTAAAAAAAGAAGGAGTTTATAAACTTTTTGTCGTATTAATAATAGGTTGTAGAAAAATTAAAAAAAGATTTACCCCCCATAATATTTAATAGTATAATAAAATAAAAATTGTTTTAAATTAAAAAAAGATATTCATTGTAAAATTAAATTCAACAATATAAAAAGGTGGACCGGTAACATGGTAAAGAACAATACTAAAAAAGAACCCATCGAAAAACAACTATGGAAGGCGGCGGACAAACTCCGAAAGAATATTGATGCTGCTGAATACAAACATATTATATTGGGTTTAATATTTTTAAAATATATCTCCGATGCCTTTGAGGAACTACACGAAAAGCTAAAAGCAGGGGAAGGCGAATATGCCGGTGCTGATCCTGAAGATAGAGATGAATATAAGGCTGAGAATGTTTTTTTTGTGCCGCCTTCTGCCCGTTGGTCTTATCTGCAGTCAAGGGCTAAACTGCCGGAAATAGGCAAAGATGTTGATTCCGCAATGGATACTATCGAAAGGGATAATCCATCGCTTAGGAATGTTCTACCAAAGGTCTATGCAAGGGGAAATCTTGATCCGACAAGTTTAGGTGGATTGATTGACCTTGTGGGTAACATTGCTCTTGGTAAAGCAAAAGTAAGAAGTTCTGATATTTTAGGTCATGTTTTTGAATATTTCCTCGGTGAATTTGCTTTAGCTGAAGGCAAAAAGGGCGGACAGTTCTACACTCCAAGAAGTGTTGTTGAATTGCTTATAGAAATGCTGGAACCATACAAAGGCCGTATTTTTGACCCGTGCTGTGGTTCAGGTGGAATGTTCGTTCATTCCGAAAAATTTGTAAAGGAGCATCAGGGTAAGGTAAACGATATTTCAATTTACGGGCAGGAAAGTAACCAAACAACATGGCGACTTTGCAAGATGAATCTTGCTATTAGAGGAATAGACAGTTCTCAAATAAAATGGAACAACGAAGGTTCATTTTTAAATAATGCACACAAGGATTTAAAAGCGGATTATGTAATTGCCAATCCCCCATTTAATGACAGCGACTGGAGTGGTGATTTACTCAGAAAAGACGGAAGATGGAAACACGGCACGCCACCTACAGGAAATGCAAACTATGCATGGATACAACACTTTATTTATCATCTCAGTCCAAGCGGACAGACAGGTTTTGTTTTGGCTAAAGGATCATTAACCACCAAAACAAATGGAGAATATGAAATACGAAAAAACATTATTGAATCTGGTCTGGTAGATTGTATAGTAAATTTACCTGCAAAATTGTTTTTAAACACTCAGATTCCCGCAAGCCTCTGGTTTTTGAGTCGAAACAAAACCAACGGCAAGTTCCGCAACCGCATTGGTGAGATACTTTTTATAGATGCTCGAAATATGGGGCATCTGATAAATCGCAGGACGCGTGAATTCTCAAAAGAAGATATAAAGAAAATAGCAGAAACATATCACAACTGGCGTAATCCGTACGGAGATTATAAAGATGCCAAAGGATTCTGTAATTCCGCCTTAATTGAACGGGTACGGGATCTGGATTATGTGCTCACTCCGGGTCGTTATGTGGGATTGCCAGACAATGAAGATGATTTTGATTTTAAAGAGCACTTCACCAATTTAAAGAAGGAATTTAAAGAACAGTTGAAAGAGGAAGAAAGACTCAATGCTTTGATTCTGGAAAACCTGAAAAAGGTGGTTATAAAAGATGAACATTGAGGAGATCATAAAACAGCCCGAAGGCAGAAGACTGGAATTCAAGGAACAGATTCCCTCAGGATCCCATCTGACCAGAACGGTTATTGCCTTTTCCAATGATGCAGGCGGTGAAATCTTCTTTGGTGTAAAAGATGAGCCAAGAGAAATTGTCGGTTTGAATCCGGATAAAATAATTCCATTGGAAGAACGAATAAGCAGTATGATTTTTGATCAATGTTCTCCTGTCATTTTACCTGAATTTACCATTATGACCGTGGACAAAAAAATGCTCCTGCGAATTAGAATATTAAAAGGGAATAACCCGCCCTATTTCCTCAAATCAAAAGGAAAAGAAAGCGGTACTTATATAAGGGTCGGCTCGTCCAATCGGTTGGCATCTGCCGAAATTGTTACCGAACTGGAAAGGCAAAGTGCAAACAGATCTTTTGACAGCGAAATAATCTTTGAAAAAACACTTCCCGAAATAGACATTGAAACATTTAAACTCTTTTTTGAAGAGAGAACTGGTGAAAAATTAAACCTTAAAACTTTATCAAAGCTTCGCCTTTATGAGGAAACCAACGGAAAAAAATATCCCACCTATGCCCTGATCTTGCTTTCCGACGATCCGCAAAGATATAGATTATTTCCATACGCCAAGGTAGAATGTGCCCGTTTCAAGGGAGCAAAACCCGGTAATTTTATCGACCAAAAGACTATTGATATAAATATAGCGCAGCAAGCCGAATTGGTTCTTCAATTTATCCTGCGGCATATTTCGCAAGGAATGACAGGATACGATGGTGTATATCGAAACGATCGCTGGGAATATCCGATAGATGCCCTTCGTGAAGTGGTACGTAATGCTATTGTTCATAGAGATTATGCGCTGTCCGGTAAAGATATTAAAATCGCTGTTTTTGATGATAAGATAGAGATCACAAGTCCGGGAAAACTGATGCCTTCGGTGGATTTTAGCCTAATGGAGGCCGGACAGTCGGAAATACGCAATAAATTGATTGCCGCCACATTTAAAAAGCTGGGTATCATAGAACAATGGGGAAGCGGACTGAAAATCATCTTTGACGACCTGAAAAACTACCCGGAAATAGAGCTGAAATGGAGCGAGCCGGGCATTGCTTTCAGGGTAACTTTCAAGAAGAAAAACTATTCACCCGAAATGTCGGAGAAAACTAGGGAGAAAACTAGGGAGAAAACTAGGGAGAAAATTTTGTCTATTTTAAAAGCAACACCATATATTACGATAAATGAACTGGCGGAAATTGTAAAGATTTCACAAAAAGGAGTAGAATGGCAAATAGCAAAACTCAAAAAAGAAGGCAAAATAAAGCGTATGGGCCCCGACAAAGGCGGGCAGTGGGAAGTGGTAAAATGAAAAGCGAGAACGCAAACAATACAATCGTGACCGTAGCTCACAACAGCTTACCTGAAGGCTGGAAAAAGGTGAAGTTGGGGGAAGTGGCTGATCTTTCAAAAATCCCTTGGAAAGTTGGCGATGAAAATTTACCATATATTGGGTTGGAACATATCGAAGAAAATAAATTAAGATTAAGTGGAGTTGGAAATTCAAACGACATAACAAGTAATAAATTTTTATTTACTGAAAATGAATTTCTATTTGGGAAATTAAGACCGTATTTTAGAAAACTTTATAAACCAAAATTTAAAGGAATTTGCTCAACTGATATTTGGGTTATTAACTCAAAAACCAATACTAACAAGGAATTTCTATTTTATTTATTTGCCAATCAGGATTTTGTTGATTTAGCATACAAGGGGGCATCAGGGACAAGAATGCCAAGGGCAGATTGGAATTTTATGTCTGAAACAGAATGGCTAATCCCTAAAAGTAAAAACGAACAAAAAGCCATTGCCTCGGTTTTATCCAGTCTTGACGATAAGATAGGCCTACTCCACCGCCAGAACAAAACCCTCGAAGCCATGGCAGAAACACTGTTTAGACAGTGGTTTATAGAGGAGGCGAAGGAGGGATGGAAGGGAACAGTAATTACGGAGTTTTTTGAAATCCGTGACGGAACTCACGATTCACCAAAGCAAAGCCCTGTAGGCAAACCGTTAATAACATCTAAACACATTGATACTAATCGGCTTGATATTAAAAATGCATATTTAATCTCGAAAGATGATTTTTACAATGTAAACAAACGGAGCAAGGTAGAAACCAATGATATCCTTTTTTCCATGATTGGAACAATAGGTCTTACTTATCTGGAACAATCAGAAACAGTGGGTTATGCCATAAAAAATATCGGACTTTTTAAAACATCACAGAATCCTGATTGGCGTTACTATACTTTTTTGTGGATTAACTCCTCTTTGGGTAAAGAATTTATTCATGAGCACCGAAGTGGTAGTACTCAAGAATATATTGCGCTGAGTAGTCTACGTAGTATTGTTTTTGATGCACCTCCTCTTAACTTGCTTTTGGAGTTTAATAAGGTAATTCATGCATACTTTCAAAAGATAAAGAATAATATGCTTCAAATCCACACTCTCGAAGAACTCCGAGATACACTACTACCCAAACTAATGAGCGGTGAAGTGAGGGCGGAGGTATAAATATGGAAGAAATAATAAACAACTTATTTATTGGGAATGACGCCGACTGTTTAAACATTAAGAATGATAAGGATTATGCAATTATTCATGCCTGCAAAACCTGTCATCAAAAAGGTGTAGGATATCGAGGGAATTTATCCTCAAATCACCCCCACTATCTTATTTTAGAACACAGTAATCATTTGTATTTAAATATGGTTGACATGGATAGAGAATTGATGGCTAAATTCACTCATCCGATAATGAAATCGGCATTAAATTTCATCAAAACACATATTGAGGGTAAAAAAGTTCTAATTCATTGTAATCAAGGGCTAAATTCCTTACTCGTTATGT
>Ga0255384_10128_pt1 | contig 12854 bp, 8 predicted proteins | sample ANMaggSeSYBR01F7_FD_182106 | JGI IMG/M metagenome (GOLD analysis project Ga0255384, IMG submission 182106) | Sediment cell enrichment communities from methane seep in Santa Monica Basin, California, United Staets - ANME aggregate JGI... | ecosystem: Environmental > Aquatic > Marine > Cold seeps >... | reverse complement strand
GAAACAAGTGTATCCGATCTCAGCCTGAAAGCAATCCGCAACTGACCGTCGATCTGATAATGTCGTTTAATCAGTGTATCCGATCTCAGCCTGAAAGCAATCCGCAACAGCTTGACATCTTACGTCGCTGTGTTGTAGCATCTCAAGAAGGGACAAAATTTTTGTGTTTGAACGACATGTGGGGCGATTTGGCAGGCAGCAGGGTGCCAGTGATTGAGTGTGCCGCTGCTTCGCAGAAGCAGTGCGTGTGGATGGTGTCGATTGCCAGCGAGATTTGATTCGATTGGCGGCTCGGCACTGCTTGCCGTGCGGCAAGCAGTGGCACACCGCACGAGAAGACGGCCGTCGAGCGTCTGAATTTGGTGGTTTTCCTGCCCGATTTATCGTGGCTTTCCACGGGTGGCACGGACACTTTTCCGGAGTGCGGTTTGCCATTGGTTCCGACGTTTTCGGAAAAGTGTCCGTGTTGCGGAGCAACAAGAGGGCGGCATTAGGCCCGGCATTTAGGACGGGTTGTGCGACCTTGTTTTCAACCACCCTCACCCCAACCCTCTCCCAGTGGGCGAGGGGGCGAAAGCACCCATCCTACGTGCTGAAATGTCACCAAAACCTCTGTGCCCTCTGTATTACTAACCTCAAAGATCGTTAAGTTTTTAACAAAGTCTAGCGACCAGCGGAAGCGGTTTCTTGCTCCGACGCGGAAGCGTCGCATTGGCTGGCGGCCCTGCCGCCCTGTGGTGTTCTCTTTAAGGCGGCCAATTCCCGATCTTGAAACCGGCCGGCGGATACTATACAATCGTCCATATTGCAGCACTGTCTGCGCACTCGTTCTTTGATAATTTATCTCGTTCCATGTCTCACGCAAAGGCGCCAAGACGCAAAGTGTGTCTTTCCCTTCCCTTTTTTCTTTCTTTCCCTTTTTCCCTCCTTACACAGTTATTTCAAATGGCTGAAGCGTTGCAATTATTGGAATTTGGGGCGGCTAAAACGTCCAATAATTCGCGCGGCTGTAACTCGTTGCAACGCAGAGGGTTGCGGCGGCGGCCGGCCGAAAGAAATTACACTTGACAGGTGTTTCGGCAACATGTGATTGCCAAGTGCACGACACTATAAGTTGGTGTTGGGTAACAACTTGCGACCGCCGGCAGCGGTCGATTGGAATTTATGGACAGGCAAAACATGCGTCCAACTGTCCAACAATTTGCAAAACCTCGGGAAAACGACACCTTCGAGCTGATGTACGTGGTTATCCCCGTCGGAACACTCGGAACCCGATGAATCGAGCTACTACAAACGCCTTGGAGTTTTGCACGCAGTGAAACATGGGGAGGCAAAAGGTATAATACGCGTTTTCGTTTGAAATAGCGCGTTGATGGTATCAAAATCAGTGGCACCGGTAATACGGTGGCACTGTTATACGCTGGGTACTACTTCTCCTCATCTTCCCAATCTTCATCTTCCCAATCTTCGTCCTCCCAATCCTCGTCCTCGTCCTCGTCCTCGTCCCACTCATCGTCTTCTTCGACCTCTGTCCATGGTACGTCGTCTATACCTTCATCATCATCCTTTTCGTCATCATCTTCACCGTAGTCCACATCGTCATCATCTTCATCAACGTCATAGTCATCCTCATTGTTATTGACACCATGTCCTGCATATATCTGTTCGATGCCGGCGATTTCGTTGAACTCAGCAAGTTCTTCAGGTGTGGCGTCGGTCATATTGAGGGTTTTCATTTGCATCTCCTCACTTGCTAGGTAAGAACTGTTGGTCTGGTCGATCACTGTTTTCTCGGCACCATCGGTGCCCTGGCTGTCGGAATTTGGTGTGGCTATGCGTAATAATTCCGCTTTGGGTAATTCATCCAGGTGTCGTAGCCCGAAGATTTGCAAAAATCGTTTGCTTGTGGCGTACAGGAATGGTCTGCCGAGTTCCTCGCTTCGACCGGCGATACGCACCAGGTCGCGCTCGATAAGCTGCCGAAGCATCTCGCCGCACTGCACACCTCGGACGGCCTCGACATCCGCCCGCAATACCGGCTGGCGATACGCCACCACGGCCAATGTCTCCATAGCGGGAGCAGAGAGCCGTAATTCAACCGGTGCGGCATGTAGTCGTCTGAGCCAAGGTGCAAATTTTGCCCTGGAGAGCAACTGGAACCCGCCGGCCACCTCCTCCACACGAAACGCACTGCCTTGGGAATCGTACATCCGATTCAACGTGCGGACAAGTGTACGTGTTTTGGTGCCGTCCGACAAGCCGGCAAGCTGCGCCAGTTTGCGGCTTCCATGCGGCTCCCGGGCAATTAGCAGCACCGCTTCGAGCCGGGCCGTCTCTGTGTCCCGCACGTCCGGCCCGGTGCCGACGACGAGTTGGTCGGCCGGCCGGCCGCACAGCAGGAATCGGCGGGCTGTTGTCTTCCCCGCCAGAGTGGTAGAGACAGTGCCAATCGGCTGCCGATAGCGCAGCGCCACGCTCCCAAACTGCCGACCGGTGCTCGAGTGGAAACCGTTCATGCGGTCCAGTTTATCCCCGGCGTGGACGCCGGGAAAGTACACCGCGTGGACGCGGCGGCCAAGCTTCATTCCCGTTCCGCCTGCCATGCCTCGACCTGCTGTAGTACATTGGCCATTGCACGGAGCGGGGCGGTGTCGGTCGCCTCAAAATACCTGGTATAATTGGGGTTGCCGCCAACAGCCATCTTGCAATAAAACCTGTACAATTGCCGTCTGTCTCCCCACGATTCCAATAGATAATAGGTGGCACCTAACGCCCGGAGCCGATGCTGGATGTGTGTAAACGTATCAACCTGACCGGTCGAGGTGACATCGGCAGGCAACTCGCCGGCCGGCGGCGTCACATGTGCCGGCGCCTCGTAGCCGGCTGGGATTACCGCCGGTGGCGGCGTAGCGGCCGGACGGCGACGGCCGATCGGCTCGGCTGCGGCCGACGGCCCCGCATCGGACAGCCGCATAGGCTCAAACAGCGGCACCGCGTCGGTCGTACCGCCGGCTGAGGCCAAAGACGCAGATGTGGAAAACTGCGGTAACCGGCCGTTCAGCAGGGCATGGACAATATCCGGCAACGATCCCCCAAACAGCGCTGCCAGCGGAATGGCCACCAGGCAGGAGAGCATTACCAACGCCCGAAATATTACGGTTACCGACGATTGCATTTTAAGACAATTCCTCTGTTTTCCATTACAAACTATACTGGTATTCGGTGTTTTGGGGCAATGGCAATAATCAGGGGCCTGGGACCTGGAATCAGTGGCCGGAGAAGAGAGAAGAGGATACTACCTGCCCTCCTCCATCTGACCCCTGATTCCTGATCCCTGGCCCCTGATCCCACCTCGCAATATCTGCCTGAATTTTTTATAATGTAGGGTTGGCAATCGCGTGTGGTTTTCACACGTAGGCATGTTGGTTTTGCGAATGGACCATTCACAGTGAACGGCATCACTAAAATACCACTTCCGGGGCGGCCGCTGGTATGCGACGCAGATTCTGCTCGTGGCCGCTGTAGATTGCAAGAGTTCTTCGCCGGATCGGAAAACCGCCTGGTCGAGGCTGCCGTTCATGCCGTGTTCGACGATGAGCCGGACGGCTACAGCCCGCTTGTATTCTACGGTCCGACGGCCGTCGGAAAATCGCATCTTGCCCGCGGACTGGCAGCCGAGTGGAGATCGCTCAATCGCAGTTTTCGTGTGGAGTACACCACCGCTGCCAATTTTGCCGAGGAGTTTGATGAGGCGATTGAGACCCGAGCCGTAGACGAATTCCGCGAGAGATATCGCACCTTGTCCATGTTCGTCTGCGAGGACGTCGAACTGCTTGCCGGGGCAACCTCAACCGGGATTGCCGTCCAAGATGAGTTTATTCACACTCTCGACGCCTTGCTGTCGTCCGACAGTCGGGTTGTGGTGACGGCATGCTCGGCGCCCCACAGGTTATCCGTTCTTTTACCAGGCCTGCGGAGCCGGCTGACCGCCGGCCTGGCCGTTCCGCTGCGTATGCCCGGCCTGGGGGTCAGGCTGGCCATGCTACGTCACTTGGCCGCGGTGTGCAGCATCAACATGACCGAAGCAGCACTGCGGCTGCTGGCCGACGGGCTGAGCACTACGGTTCCTGAACTGTTTGATGCATTGGTTCAGCTCGACGAGTCGGCTCAACCCACCACGCGGGGTATCGACGTCGAGTCCGTTCGATGTTATCTTGCCAGTCGTAACGGTTTACAGGCACCGGCATTAGATGAGCTTGCCGCGGAAGCTGCGCAGTATTTTTCGCTTAAGCTATCCGACCTGCGCAGCCCATCGCGACGCAGGAAGGTGGTCACGGCACGCAACGTAGCTGTTTACGCGGCCAGACACCTGACAGATGCCAGTTTTCAGCAGATCGGCCGCTATTTCGGCGGGCGTGACCATACGACTATCATGCACGGTTACTACAAGCTAAAAGCAATGCTTGAGGTTGATCCTGCCGTACGCAGTGCAGTAGAACAACTGCAACGAAAGTGGAGCACTAACGAAAAAGACACAGAGTTACAAATAGCATAGGGAATGCAGTGGAAAACATGTTGGCGAGGTGTTGGTGGCTTGTTGGAATCTCTCGAGTTATCGACAGTAAATAAAACATGTGCTTAAATTCGTCTATTTATAAACAACTGCTAAACTTGAAACAAACTCGCGGGCAACAGTCGATTGACATTAGTGGTCATTTCACAACGCCACGGTAACAAAGGACTTACGCATTACTTTACCCACTTATCGACATTATCGTCACACTATACTAATACTACTGTTGTTTTGAAATTTAATAAACAGAAAGGTAACGCCAAATAATGAAAATTACCTGTGAGCGAGAAAAGCTGTTACATGCTTTTCAAACTGCGGCCGGCGTGGTACCCACCAGAAGCCCGAAGCCGATTCTACAGAACCTGAAACTCGAAATAAGCGAGCAACGTGCCGTACTAATTGGGACCGATCTTGAGGTGGGGATTCGCATCGAGGTCCCCGGCATCGCTGTCGAGGTCCCGGGCAATATTGTATTGCCGATTTCACGGTTCGGCTCGATTTTGCGTGAGAGTAGCGACGAGCAGCTCGATCTTCAAAGCGACGGCAGCAAGACGATCGTGCGCGGTCAACGGAGCGAGTTTCAACTTCCATCTGAAAACCCCGACGAATTCCCAGAGGTTGTAGGATTTAAAGAGGAACGATACCACGAATTTCCAGCAAGGTTCATGCGAGAGATAGTCCGACGCACTGTTTTTGCAACAGATGTGGAAAGCAGCCGATACGCGCTGGGCGGCGTGTTGCTGGAAATGACCCCCGAGGGGATCACGGCGGTCGGTACCGACGGTCGTCGGCTGGCCAAGCAAGAGGGGCCTGCCAAATCGGTAGGAGGACACGAATCGGGTGATACGATGACAATCATTCCGACACGTGCCATGCAACTTATCGAACGGGCACTGGCCGACGGCGAAGAAAACGTCCGGTTGTCAGCCCGTGATAACGACGTGTTGATTCAAAGCGGTGGAACGACGATCTACTCGCGGTTAGTCGAGGGACGGTTTCCGAAGTGGCGAGATGTGTTCCCTCGTAGTGAGGACATGGTCAAAATAGAATTGACCGTTGGCCCGTTCCATGCAGCAGTTCGGCAGGCGGCGATTGTTACCAGCGAGAAGCGTCGTGGTGTGGAGTTTACATTCAGCGACGGTAAAGTGGTTATGGCGGCACACGGCGCCGAGTTCGGCGAGTCGCACGTCGAGTTGCCGGTTGCATACGACGGGGCCGCGATGTCGGTCTCGCTCGACCCGAAATACATGTCTGATTTCCTGAGGGTTTTGGACCCAGAGCAGACGTTCGTCGTTGAGTTAAACGACAACGCAAGTGCAGTGGTTTGCTCTACAGACGACGGATATGGATATGTGATAATGCCGCTGGCCTCTGATAAGAAGTCGTAAACTTTGCCGCTTGCGGCTTAGCAATGCATTATAGAAAGTTATGAAACGAGGTCCCAAGCCGATCCGTGATATCCTGGCCGAATTGATGGCCAAACGTGGCTATGCCCGCGTACAGAGTTCTGAAGCTATGAGCACTGCGTGGAGCGAGGCGGTTGGTCAGCTTGCGGCAAAGTATAGCCGTGCCGGGTCGATACGCCGCGGTACACTGGAGGTAATAGTCGCCAACTCGACGTTTATGCAAGAATTGACCTTTCAGAAGCCGTCACTTTTGAAAGCTCTGGCAAAATTACTGCCGGACGAAAAAATTAAGGATATACGTTTCCGTGTCGGGGACATCAACATTTAGCCTCGGGTGAATACACCCGGGGCAACCACAGAAGTCAAAACGCCCCCGGATTGCAATCCAGGGGTGATTACAAACGAGATCAAACTAATGCCTAACGATACGAACCAAAATCCACCACCGGCTGATGAACCTCAAAATGAGTCGGACCTGAACAGCTACCAGCTTCAGGACGACAAGGGGGACGCTGAGTACGGTGCTGAACACCTTGAACACCTAAGCGACCTGGAGCACGTCCGCGAGCGGCCGAGCATGTACATCGCCGATACCACTCCCCGCGGCCTGCACCACCTGGTTTACGAAGTGGTCGATAACTCAATCGACGAGACCATGGCAGGCTATGCCGGCGAAATATCAGTGACTATCAACAACGACGGTTCGGTTACCGTGGAGGACGACGGACGCGGAATACCAGTAGAGGAACACGCCGACCTGGGTATCTCCACGCTGCAAGGCGTAATGACAGTATTGAAGTTCGGCGGAAAGTTCAAAAAAGGTGTGTACCAAACCTCCGGCGGCTTGCACGGCGTCGGGGTCACGGTGGTAAATTTCCTCTCAGAATGGTGCGAAGTAGAAGTCCGGCGCGAAGGGCACGTTTATCAGCAAGAATACGAACGCGGTGTGCCGACCGGAAACGTGCAGCGGATCGGCCGCTCGGATCGGGTCGGCACGAAAACTACGTTCAAGCCCGACCCACTCATCTTCCCAAATACACAGTTCAAATATCCAGTCCTGTACCGACGCTTACAAGAACTGGCGTTTCTGAACCGAGGCGTGAAGATCGTCTTCCACGACGAGCGGACCGGCGACGGTGAAATGTTCCATTACGAGCGTGGAATACTTGAATTCGTCGAACACCTGAACCGAGCTAGCGAACCGGTCCACGAAGATATACTCTACGTTGCCGGCAAGTATCAAGGCGTTGGGATGGAGGTGGCCGTTCAGTACTCGTCCGAGTTTACCGAAAACGTCCATTCGTACGTCAACAACATTAGTACAACCGAGGGCGGCACGCATGTCTCTGGGTTTCGGGCCGCCATTACACGGTGCCTGAACAACTACGGCAAAAAACAAGGGTTGTTCAAGCATGTTGTGCCTGCCGGCGACGACTTCCGAGAGGGACTTACAGCGGTGATCTCATTGCGCGTGCCGGAACCGCAGTTCGAAGGCCAAACGAAGACCAAGCTGGGCAACAGCGAGGTAGAAGGCATCGTAAACTCGGCACTGGGTGATTTCCTGAACCGATTCCTCGAGGAGAACCCGAAAACGGCCAAGATAATCGTGCAAAAGGGCCTGCTGGCGGCAGAGGCACGTGAAAGCGCACGCAAGGCACGTCTGCTGGTCCGGGAGCGCAAGGGCGTGCTCTCCGGCGGCGCGCTGCCGGGCAAGCTGCGAGATTGCTCCAGCCGAGACATGGAACTCTGTGAATTGTATCTGGTCGAAGGCGACTCGGCCGGCGGAAGTGCAGAAGGTGGGCGAATCAGAGAATTCCAGGCCATACTGCCGTTGCGTGGAAAGATCATAAACGCATACAAAGCACGCGACGAAAAAGTACTGGCAAACGAAGAAGTCCGAAGTATGATTGCGGCCATCGGCTCAGGCATAGGCGAAGAACTGGACATCAATAAACGACGCTACGGCAAGATCATCATCATGACCGACGCCGATGTGGACGGTTCACACATCCGCACGCTGTTGTTGACGTTCTTCTACCGACAGATGTACGGCCTTGTGAAGGGCGGATGTGTGTACGTGGCCCAGCCGCCGCTGTTCCGCGTTAGGCACCGCAAACAGGTCGAATACGTTCAGACGGAAGAAGAGATGCGGGCCAGATTGCTCGATGCGGGCTTACAAGACGCCGTGTTCGAGCCGGGCGACGGGCGACGGATCGAAGGCGACGAGATGGAACGTCTGTGCCGTGCGCTGGCCGCACTGGAAGGGTCGCTCGTCGCGCTGGAACGGCGCGGTGTAGGGCTGCGCACCCATGCCGCACTACAGGATCCCGAATCTGGAAAGCTGCCGGTCTATCACGTCTTCCTGGGCCACCACGAGCACTGGTTCACGTCGCGAAAAGACCTGGAGGAGTTCCTTGCTCAACAAGAGGCAAAGGTCGGCGAAGAGTTGAAACTGGAAGACGGGCCGTCCAATGCAGAGAGTACTGGCGGCAACGGCGACGGTCACCTGCCCGATCGGCTGCGGATTGTCGAGCTACACGAGGTCCGCTCGATCAACAACCAACTGGCGGAACTGCGCGAGATGGGGTTCGAGATCGACAGCCTCATCCCACAAGAACGGACTGGAGTGGAGGAATCGCGGTATCACCTGCGCCGCGGCGATATGACCGTGGGTTTTGAAGACCTTCGCGGGCTGCTGGCCGCCGTGCGCGCCGCAGGCGAAAAGGGACTGCAAATCACCCGCTTCAAAGGCCTCGGCGAAATGAACGCCGAGGAGCTGCGACAAACCACACTCGACCCGGAAAATCGCACGCTGCTGAAAGTGACCATGGAAGACGCCGGCGCGGCCGACGAGATGTTCCTCGTGCTGATGGGCGACAAGGTAGAGCCGCGCCGCGAGTTTATCGAAAAACACGCACTCGAGGCGAGGAACTTGGATGTGTAAATGTAAAGTACGTTATACGTATTCCAGTTTGAAACAGCGTGTTTTCCCGAAGGGTAAACACGCGGCGGAGCGATATTTCAACCTGATATTGGTGTAATTCAACAAAAGATTGCCGCCACTGCGGTCCAACAAATCCCTGCAAGCAGTGCGGCCACCGAGGCCTGCGGAAGTTGCGTACGGACGTGGTCCATTAGGTCGCAGCCGGTACACATTGCGCTGAGGACGGTGGTATCGGAGATCGGCGAACACTGGTCGCCGGAGACGCTGCCGTCCATTACGGCGGCAAAGCAAATAGTCATAAAGAACATCGGGTGTTCCAGCCCGTGTGCCTGCGCCACCGCCCAGCTTAGCGGCATGGCCAGCGGAAACGCCACGGCGTAGGTACCCCAACTCGTCCCGGTCGAAAAGGCGATGACGATGGTGAGCACCTGCAGCATTACCGGCAGTGCCCAGTACGGGATGCGCTGGCCGAGCAACTCTACGAGGTATATTCCACCGCCGGCCTCATTGCTTATGTTGCCGATGGTGATTGCCAACAGCAGGATGACCGAGCCGACCACGACACCCTTCAGTCCGTCGGCCAGGCCTTCCATCACGTCCTTAAGCCTCATGCCTCGTACCAGGGCCATGACGACCGCCAGCAGCAGCGCGGCGGCAAACGCCCATTGCACCTTCGGCGAGCCAAGCACGACGAACGTGCCGACGGCAATGCCGATAAGCAGCAGTGACGGGGCGAAGAACTCGATCACATGCGGTGTGTAACCTTCCGGCACGTGAGAGGTGTACAGTTCCTTGGCGCTGAGCGGCTCGGCGTCCGGGTGGTCGAGCTGCCCGGTTTCCCTGGCACGCTTGATCGCCCTTTTCATCCTGGCGCCGAGAAACGGTGACTTGCCGATGCTCAACAAAAGAGTGAAGGTAACGGCGAAGATCGCATAAAAGCAAAACGGCACGCTGCGAAAAAAGAAGGTGATCCGGTCGGCCTCGGTTGCAAGCCACGGCACGCCGGCCACGAAGATAAACGCCTGGATGTAGCCCGGCCACGCGTTGAATGCAAGTTGCGAGGCGATCGGCGAGGCCGTCGAGTCGACGATGTACGAAAGCTCCTCGTGGCTGACGCGTTCCCGGTCGGCCAACGGCTTTACCGTTGTGCCGACCATAACCGTGCTGACCGTGCCGCCTTGGAAGAAGACCACGCCCAGGCACCAGGCGACCAGCTTGGCGGTCCGCGGCCCGCGTACGAATTTGCGTGTCATAAAATCTGCGAACGCATTCGCCGCACCGGTCCGCGACCATACGCCCAGCAGTCCGCCGAGCAGCCAGAGATACAACAGCAACACGCCGGCCGCATTTGGCGTGGCAAGGTTGGCGACCAGTATGTCTTCGGTAATGTTGTACTGGCCCAGCAGGAACCCTCCGACGACTATCCCGCCGAGCAACGAGACCAGCGGCTCGCGTGTCATCCAGCACAGCACGATCGCCGCCAGCGCCGGCAGCAACGACCAAAGACCCCAATGACGCTTGGCAAGCAGTTCGAAGTACAAGGTCGTCGGCTTACCCGCCAACATGCGAGTTTCAAACACGTACTGCTGCGTTACCTTCGGGGTCGTGCCGGCGGCGTTGATTTCGGCGATGTGTTTCTCGTTGAGCCACGCCTTTTCAATCGGCACGAAGTCGTCGACGTACTGCGGCTTCCCCCGGTAAACGTAGAATAGCCTGCCGTGGTCGTCGCGCTGAACGTCCAGATTGATCCGCTCGACCGACCACGTCGGTGCAACGTGCCTTCCTACTGCAATGCTCGCCGCCAGCACGAGCACGAAAAAGATCAACGACGGGTCGGTCACTCGCCGCAGCAGAGCGATATAGGTGTTGGTTGATCGGTCCATAGCGCATCCTCAGCCATGAGCATAGCCGGGAGGGTGTACACTGCAAGGGGGTGTATGGCTCATCCGAATAAATCTGCAACACGGGACCAAATGTGTAATCAAGGAAAGAAGGGAAAGGGGAAAAATGGGAAATCAAAATATTTGGTTCTTTTTTCCATTTCCCCACTTTTCCTTTTTTCCTCCTTACACAGTTATTTCAAATGGCTGAATAATTACGCAAAAATAACTATTGTGTGGGCGTCAATTCTCGTCCGCCACAAACCCGCCGGCACGGGCAAAACAACTCAGCACCGCTCCGATCGCCAGCAACGCCACTGCCCAAAGGGCTTCGTAACTGCGGTGATCGACCGCCCAGGAAAGGCTCGCGTAGACCATAAACAGGCTGGACAGGCAGAACAGTATCGGCAACGCCGGATACCACGGCACGCGATACGGCCGTGGGGTGTTCGGTTCACGAAACCGCAAAACGAACAGCGAGAGGCCGACCAGCAAGAAAAATATCCAAAAGATCGGCGTGGTGAAGTTGACCAGGCTTTGGAAGCCGCCTTCAACCAGCCCGAACGAAACAACCAGCGCTAGTGTAATCGCCGCCTGGATCGCCAACGAGACGACCGGAGTGCCCCGCCGCCCGCTCCATTGCCCAAGTGGTGCGAATAGCCGGTGGTCGGTCCCAAAAGCGTAGTAGATCCGCGAGCCGGTGAAGATCATGCCGTTTATGGCCCCCAGCGCCGAGATGCAGATGAGCAGGCTGATGATCCGGCCGCCCGGGTCGCCCAGCCCAAGTCGCAGTACGTCGGCGGCCACCGCCTCAGATCGGCATATTCCGTCGAAGCCTAGTGCATGTACGAACGCCGCGCTGCCGAGCACGTAGATCACAGTGACGGCCAATGTGCCGATTACCAACGCACGCAGCATGTTCTTGCCGGGATTGCGGACCTCTGCCCCGACGTAGGCCATCTCGTTCCATCCGCCGTAGGTGTAGAGGATGAGGATCATGGCCAGCCGCAGATCGGTGCCGGCCGGCATTGCGCCCGGTGAGGAGTCCGGCAAGGCATCGGGTGCACTGAACAGGAATCCGACAACAAAGATGGCCGCAAGCCCCAGCACCTTGACCGTAGTAAGCAGGTTCTGCGTCCACTTGCCCTCGCTGACGCCAAGAATGTTTATAACAGTGAGCACGACGATCGACGCGACGGCGTAGATCATCATCGCCCGAGTGCCATTACCCAGCGGGAAGAGCTGGTTGGCGTATCGCCCGAAGACGTATGCCAACGCCCCGACGGAACCCGGCCGGACGATCCACAGTTGTGCCCAGGCGAACAGAAACCCCACCGGCCGGCCGAACGCCCTGGTAAGATAGACGTAATCGCCGCCCTGCCTCGGATACGCGGTGGACAGCTCGGCGTAGCACAGCGCCCCGACGAGTGAAAGCACTCCGCCGAGCAGCCATACGCCGATCAACCAACTTACGCTGGGTACACATCGGGCGATGGTGGGGCTGATCTCGTAGAAAAACGCCCCGATTATCACCCCGACGATGATGCAAGTCGAATCGAATAGCGTAAGTTGCCGTTTGGGTAACATGGGGCTAGGGGTCAGGGGCTAGGGGCCAGGGAAATTCCACTCCAGTCCCTGGCCCCTGGTCCCTGGTCCCTTCTTTAATCGGCGGCGACGGACCGCGAATCTCCTCGGGAACGTCGGGAGCGTCTATGACGATGTGCAACTGCAGCTTGAAGTCGTCGGGCCACCGGTACTGCGGCATCTCGGCCGGGTGCTCGGGGTCCCACCTTGGGGCCGGCAGGGTCGTCGGGTCTACGACCTCACGCTCCGGTGGAGTGCGGCCGACCAACCACACCACTGCAACTGTGGCGATACCCAAAAGCAAGATCACCGCGATCGACCATTTTCTCATGGTTTGAATTATCCACGAGGCAGGGCCGGTTTGCAAGCATCATGTTTTCCGCTGTGTCCCCGGAATTGACGCGATACATGCGTTCCTCACCGCCGTTTCCAGCTCCTCAAGGTCACTCTGACGTATTGCGTTCGAG
>Ga0255384_10040_pt1 | contig 12866 bp, 8 predicted proteins | sample ANMaggSeSYBR01F7_FD_182106 | JGI IMG/M metagenome (GOLD analysis project Ga0255384, IMG submission 182106) | Sediment cell enrichment communities from methane seep in Santa Monica Basin, California, United Staets - ANME aggregate JGI... | ecosystem: Environmental > Aquatic > Marine > Cold seeps >... | reverse complement strand
GATAAAGTTAATTTTTTTTAATTCAGTTAAAATCAATTTACCTAAATTAAGTTTTGCTCTTTTTTGCAAAAGATTAATGATATCTTTATCTTTAAAATGATGTTTGTGGGCTAAAGGGTCAACAATTAATCCCCCACCAATGGTTTTAGGAGGGCTGGGTATTCTCAAGATAAAGCGGTCTCCCAAATAAGTTGCCAGCGGTTCTTTAAAGCGAAGTTGAGCAAATCCTATTTCATCGGGTTCGAAGTATTTCTTTTGATTAAGAATTACTTTAGCCAAAATCTCTTTAGTTCCGGTGAAAAAAAACAATTCTGATCTATTAGTTAAAGAATATTTTTTAAGTTTGGAGAGAAGCTGTATCCGGACATCTATATTCTTGCCGGCTTTAATCTGCTTGGTTCCAAAGACAATGTCTCCTCTATGCAGTTCGTTTTTTTCCATTCCTACTAAATTGAGGGCTACCCTGCTTCCCGGAAAAGCTTTTTCTACTTTTTCTTTGTAGGTTTGTAAGCTTCTAAGGCGGGTTTTTTTATAAGAAGGAAAAATGGTTACTTCCATCCCCTGACGAAAAATCCCTCCTATCAAAGTACCGGTAACTACTGTACCGCTTCCTTTAATATTAAAGACCCGGTCGATGGATAGTCTCGGTTTTCCAATATTTCTTTTTGGTTTCATCCGGGGGATTAAATCCTGGATGGCTGATTTTATCCCATCAATTCCTATATTTTTTACCGTACTTACTTTTACTATGGGCGCGTTAAAGAGAGCGGTGTTTTTTAACCTCTCTTTAATCTGTTTTTCCACAGAATTTAATCTGGTCCGGTCTACCAAATCAATTTTGGTTATAGCGATGATGCCGTATTTTATATCAAGTAAATCTACAATTTGGAAATGTTCTTCGGTCTGCGGCATCCAGCCTTCATTGGCATCAATAACTAAAATTACCGCATCGATTCCGGTTGCGCCGGCTATCATATTTTTTATAAGGTTTTCATGTCCGGGTACATCGACTATTCCGACTTTTTCTCCGGAAGGAAGCTTCATCCAGGCAAATCCCAGGTCAATAGTCATACCTCTTTCTTTTTCTTCGGGTAAACGATCGGTATCTATGGAAGTTAGAGCATAGATTAAGGCAGTTTTACCATGGTCAATATGGCCCGCTGTACCGAAAACAAACATAAAAACCTCTTTCTATTTCATTCCCGCACCTTATGTCATTCCCGCGAAACTTGTCCTCGACCTGATCGGGGAGCGGGAATCTATCCTTGAAAGAGTGTATTGCAATACGCTCTTACTTATGGATTCCGCATCAAGTGCGGAATGACAGGAATGGTATTTTTCTTCAAAGGCTACTGCCTTAGGAAATGGCAGCGTACTAGATTTTATTTCATCTTAAAATAAACTGATGTAATGATTTTTACTACTAAATTGTCAGAAGAAGGGTCAATACAGCGAGGGTCCAGGATAAAAAGTTCTTTCTCTTTTCTTCCCAGAAGCGGTGGGTTAAACGAGCGTAATTCTTTAGAAAAAATCTCTACCGGACAGGGAGGTTTTATAATTATTAATTTAGTTGGTAAAGTTTGTCCGGGTAAAGAACCCCCACCTATAGCAGTTTGTCCTTCTTTGCTAAACGCCGGGATATCTTCTTTTTTCAGTTTCTGGCAGATATTCTGGCTGCGTTTAGCAATTTTTTCTATGGGGCAGGAAATCATTTTCCAAACTGGAATTTTGGATATCGCCGTATCCTTCAGATAATGTAATAAAATTTCCTGGAGTATAGTTAAGGTGATTTTACCCACCCTTAGTGTTCTAAATAAAGGATGCTGTGAAATTTTCTTCAGATAAATTTCTTTTCCGCAAATAACCCCTCCCTGGGGACCTCCCAGGAGTTTATCTGTACTGAAACAAACAATATCAGCATCGGCTCTAATACTTTCTTGAACGGTCGGTTCGTGTTCTAATCCAAAATTCTCGGTATTTAAAAGTGTTCCGCTCCCTAAGTCTACTATTAGCGGTAAATTATATCTTTTTCCTAATTTTTTAAGTTCTTTAACTTCAGCTTGATGAACGAAACCATCCATATTAAAATTACTTTGATGGACTTTTAATATTAAAGCAGTATCATCATTAATTGCTTTTTCATAATCCTCGATAAAGGTCTGGTTAGTAGTTCCGACTTCTCGAAGATGGGCACTGCTTTGCTCTAATATCTCCGGAATGCGGAATCCCCCCCCGATTTGTACCAATTCTCCTCTAGAGACAATTACTTCTTTATTTTTAGCCAGAGTATTCAATATTAAAAATACTGCACCAGCATTATTATTAACCACCAAACTTTTTTCTGAATGGCTGAGAGTGCAAAGTAATTTTTCGACAATTTTTCCTCTTTTTCCTCTGCTGCCTTCTAGAAGATCATATTCCAAACTAGCATAACCCTGCAGAGAGCTTTGAACCGCTGTCAGCATTTCTTCACCAAGCGGCGCTCTTCCCAGGTTAGTATGAAGAATTACACCACTGCCGTTTATTACTCCTTGTAAAAAAGATAGATTTTCTTTTTTAAAATATTCTTCAATTTTATTTATTCTTTCTTGTGCTGAATACAGGGAGCCATTTTTATGTGCACTTTTTTTCTCTTCAGAGATAACTTTTCTTACTATTTGGGTAAGCATTTTTCGGGAATGTTTTTGTATTAAAGGTTGTAGAGCTTTATTTTGTAAAATTATTTCTACACTGGGAATCTTTGATAGCAATAAATTTAAATTATTATTGTTCGTATCTGTATTATTTTTCAATTAGTAAGATTATCTCCTTTGCTGGTATTTGAAGTGAAAATTAATGGCGGGAGGGGTAGGAATCGAACCCACCGCGACAATTATAATTAATTACCGCCCACGGATTTGAAGTCCGCAAGGCCCACCAGAGCCTATCCACTCCCATCTAATTTAGCTTTTTAAGGTATTTTCTATTACAATTATAAATTGTATTGCAAGACTTTACAAGAGGATACAGTAAAGTATCGAGTATTATAGCGTGGAGCGTATAGCGGATAGCGTAGAGGATACAGTGATAAGTAATGAGTAATTAGTGACAAGTTACGAGTTTTAAATTTAAAAAAAATAGGGGTACATTACTATTCACCCTATAAATAAACCGGCTGGTTGATAAGCTAAATTCAATTGGTTAATTGGTCAATCGGCTAATTGATTTTGACTGGTAAACTGGTAAACCGGGTAACTGGATAACTAATTCGTATCGCGTATTGCGCTAAGAAAAAAAGAAAGAAAATAAGAAGTATAATTATTTTTTTTATTTTAGAAAAAAAAGAGGAATTTTGCTAATTATGTAGAATATAGTAAAAGGATATAATCTTGATAATTAAGAAAAATTAACTATACTAATAATAGGCAGTAAATGCATAAAAGAAAGGAAACTTGATATGAAAATAGGATTATATAACTTGATTTCAGATGTACATAGGGAAGGATATGTTAATAGCACTTTGCAAAGGTTTTTAGTAGATATTGAAGAAAAATTGGGTGAAAAGTTCGAAAACATAAACTTAGAGGATTTTGATAAAGATTATTTCCCACTTATCTTTATTAAATCTGGCGGAGTGGAGGGAAAATTTAAGGAGATTTTTAAGCAGGTCAAGGGACCATACCTGCTTTTATCCAGTGGCTTGCATAATTCCTTAGCTGCTTCCTTGGAGATTGCCTCATTTTTAAAACAAAAAAAGAAAAGGGTTGAAATAATCCATGGGGATAGTGATTACATTGCCAGAAGAATAAAAGAACTAAGAAAAATTTTCCAGGTAAAAAACAGATTGGTTTTTTCTAAATTAGGAGTTATCGGTAAACCTTCGGATTGGCTCATAGCCAGCGATGTAGATTATCTGAAAGTGAAAGATACTTTAGGAATTTCATTAATAGATATTAAAATGGATGAACTGGTAAAAGAAATCGATCAGGATCATCATTTTGCTCATCCTAAATTAAAGAATATTAGAGAAAAGGGATTTAATAAAAAATCAATCGAAGGAGCATTAAAAATTTATAGCGGGTTTAAAGCTATCGTAAACAAATATAAATTTGATGGTATTACGGTAAGATGTTTTGACTTACTGGAAATTTATAAAAATACCGGATGTCTCGGTCTCTCTTTATTAAATGATGAAGGAATTATGGCTGGTTGTGAAGGTGATATCCCCGCACTTATATCTATGACCATATTACACTTTCTGACTGATGAGCCTGTTTTTATGGCCAATCCTTCCAGCATTGATATTGGTAAAAATGAAATAATTTTAGCTCATTGTACCTTACCCCTAAATATGCCTGATGAATTTTATTTAAAAACCCATTTCGAATCAGGAATAGGGGTGGGGATAAAGGGAGACATCAGGGAAGGAGAAGCCACCATTTTTAAACTCTCCGGAGATGGTAAAGAATATTTCGTATCCGGCGGAGAGATTGTAGAAAATTTAAGCAAAGAGAATCTGTGCCGGACTCAAATAAGATTGAGAATGAATGAAGATGTAAAATATTTTTTGCAAAATTCTATCGGAAATCATCATCTGATTTGCAGAGGAGATAATAGTAAATTAATCCGTGAATTCTTTGAGTGGTAAAATATAAAAAATAGAATATATTGTCCCTATTTTAAGGAGGAGAATTATGGGAGATGTTATGAGACCAGTTCCCTTTAAGCAGTTACTTCGTTGGATAACTGAAGAATATCGGTCACAGTGGACAATTTTTGGGATACCTGAATCTCAATTTTTTATTAAAGAAAATAGAAAAAGCATTCAGATATTTGATGAAAGTTGTGCTACCCCTGTAGGACCGGCAGCAGGTCCTCATACCCAGTTGACCCAAAATATTATTGCTGCCTATCTGGTTGGTGGACGCTTTTTTGAGCTTAAAACCGTACAAAAACTTGACAGTCTAAAATTTGATAAGCCCTGCATTGATGCGCGAGATGAGGGCTACAATACCGAATGGTCTACCGAACTTTCCCTGGAACAGGCATATGACGAGTATATTAAAGCATGGATATTACTTCACTCCATAGAAGCAGCTTTTGATATGCAGGTTACTGCAAAACAATCTTTTATTTTTAATATAAGCGTGGGCTACGACCTGGAGGGAATTAAGACCCCCGGTATGGATTCGTTTATTAACAGTTTAACCGATGCCTCCGAACATCCGTTATTCAAGCGTTACTTAGAAGAATTAAATTCTTTTATCCAGGACACGAACTTTTCAGAAGTCCTGCACACTAAAGGAAAAGTAAAAAGCCTGGAAAATATTTCCAGTGTAATTTCACCTCATATTGCCCGGTCTGTGACTCTCTCTACCATGCACGGATGTCCCCCCAAAGAAATAGAATCTATCTGTAAATATCTTATGGAAGAAAAAAAACTCAATACTTTTGTAAAACTAAATCCGACCCTGCTTGGCTATAAATTAGTTAGAAAAATATTGGATGAACTCGGATTTAATTATATAAATATTAAAGAATCTACCTTTACCAATGACTTGCAGTGGGATGATGCGATAGGGATGCTAAAACGGCTTTCTAAAGTAGCTACTGAATGTGGTGGTAATTTTGGAGTAAAGCTTTCTAATACGCTGGGAACGGTAAATACTCTCGGTGTTCTTCCCGGAGAGGAAATGTATTTATCGGGACGCATCCTCTTTCCTATTACCATTACTCTGGCTTCCCGCTTATCGCGTGAATTTGAAGGAACTCTTCCCATATCCTACTCGGGAGGGGCGTCTCAACTGAATATCTTTCAGATCTTTGAAACAGGGATTAAACCAATTACTATGGCCACTGAACTTTTAAAGCCGGGCGGATATATGAGAATGGCAGAAATAGCCCGAAAATTAGAACCAATAGTTGAAGAGAGAGGACAGCCGGAGGTTATCGATGTGAAAAAGCTCGATCGATTAGTCAAAGAGACCCTTCGGGAGAATTATTACCGTAAAGATTGGAGAGGTACGAAGAAAGTCTCCGTTGACCAAAAATTACCCTTGACCGACTGCTATATAGCTCCCTGTGTTCTCTCCTGTCCCATCCGTCAGGATATTCCGGAGTATATTCGGCTTGCTGGGGATGGACAGTATGATAGGGCTCTGAAACTTATCTATTTGAAAAATCCTCTTCCTAATATTACCGGGTACATCTGCGATCATCAATGTATGTATAACTGTACTCGTCTTGATTATGAAGGAACGGTCGGTATTCGCGAGGTTAAGAGGATTGCTGCTGAACAGGGAAAAATCACCTATGATCCTAAAAGCCGTGTTGCCGTTGAGCAGCTTGATATAAAAGTTGCTGTTATAGGAGCAGGACCAGCAGGACTATCCGTTGCTTACTTTCTGGCTAAAAGTGGATTTAAGGTGACTGTATTTGAGAAACATAATTCTCCCGGTGGTGTAATAACCCATATACTGCCTAATTTCAGAATTCCTGTATCTGCCATTGAAAAAGATTTTTCTGTTATTAAAGCATTGGGAGTGGATTTCAAATTTGGAGTATCAGAAGAATTTTCTATTAATAATTTAAATAACCAAGGATATAAATATATTTTTATCGGAATCGGTGCGGAAGTTTCAAGGAAGCTGCATCTAACCGGTGATAATAATAATGTCTATGAAACTCTGGATTTTTTAAGGTCTTTTAACAAAGATTTAGGAGCACTCAATATTGGCCGGTATGTTGCGGTAATAGGAGGAGGAAATACCGCAGTGGACAGTGCGCGTTCAGCTCTAAGGATAGACGGTGTCGAAAAAGTTTTTATCATCTACCGCCGCACTGAAGACGAAATGCCGGCGGATAGAGAGGAGTATGAGCGGGCTCTTGAAGAAGGAGTTATTTTTAAGCCTCTCTTACTGCCGGAATCATTTTCCAAAACTGATATTTTAAAATGCCGCAAGATGACTTTGGGTACTCCTGATTCCAGCGGTCGTAGGCGTCCTGTTCCCACTGAGGAAACCGAGGAAATAGCTGTAGATTCTGTAATCAGTGCTATCGGGGAGTATGCTGATTCCGAATTTTTATCGACATACGGGTTAAAGATTGAAAAAAACAACAGACCATATGCAAATCCGGAAACCCTTGAAACTAATCTTAAAGATGTTTTTCTAGGTGGTGATGCCCTTCGTGGCCCCTCAACAGTGGTTGAATCCATCGCGGATGCACGAAAGGCGGCAGAAGCTATTACTAAAAGGGAAATATCAGATTGGAAAGATCTGGATGAAGATTTTAAACCGGGTTTTGATAGGAAACAGCAAATTCCGGAGATTTATAATAAAAAAAGCCATCTTATCCCTCTAAAAATATCCGAATATGATAGGGTAATAGCTGAGAATGAAGCAGGGCGGTGTCTTGAGTGCAACGTTATCTGTAATAAATGTGTGGATGTCTGTCCAAACCGGGCAAATATGGCGATCGAGATGGATAAGAAAGAGGGCTTCCAAGATGCTTATCAGATTCTTCATCTTGACGCATTATGCAACGAATGCGGAAACTGTGCTACATTTTGTCCCTATGATGGCAAACCTTATAAAGACAAATTAACTTTTTTTACAACCAAAGAGGACTTTAAGAACAGTACTAATAATGGTTTTATGGTTACTGATTATTTCGAAAATCAATTAATAACCTTGAGGTTGAATAATAATCTGTGGAAATTAAAGTTTAATAAAGATGGTAAATTGATTCCAATAGATTCCCAATGTCCAGGCGATTATGATATTAAAGAGTTTAAAAAAACTAGCGTAATAATAAGCGCTGTATTAAAAGATTACAGTTATTTAATTAAAAATTAGGAGGTAGAGAATTTATGCACCAGAGAACTGTCCCCTGTCAAGGATATTTTGCTCCTCGGAAAATAGAGGAAGCATTGGAGATTTTGTCTAAACAGGAGAAAGAAATTAAAGTAATTGCCGGAGGAACTGACCTATTAATTCAATATTATGATCGTCTATATGAGATTAATGGTTGGCTAGATTTAAAAAATATTAAAGAATTGCAAGAAATTAAAATACATCAGAATCAAATGGAAATTGGAGCGATGGTTACTCACGCCCAATTGGAAAAATCAGCAGAGATTAAAAAATATTTTCCAGTTTTAGGAAAGGCTGCTGCCGATATCGGCTCCCCCCAAATAAGGAGTCGCGGAACTATCGGAGGGAATATTGTTAATGCCTCACCGGCCGGTGATCTCTTAGCACCCTTAATGGCTTATAACGCTCAATTCAAATTACTCTCTACACAAGGAGAAAAGATAGTGCCAGCGGAAAAATTTTTTATTGGTCCCAAAAAAACTATCTTAGAACCGGCTCAATTATTGACCCGGATAATTCTTCCACTGCCGTCTGAAAGGACTTTCGGGAGCTGGATTAAAATTGGCAAGAGAAAAGCTTTAATTATTGCTACCATTACCCTGGCTCTGGTAATAGAAATGGCCGAAGACAATAAAACCGTGAAAGATGTAAGAACCTGCCTGGGCTCTGTAGCGCCAACCCCCATTGAAATTAAAGAAGTTAGAGAAAAAATGATAGGTAAAAATTTTGATCAATTAGATTTTGATCAATTAGGCCAGATAGTAGAAGATAAGATTTCCCCTATCGATGATATCAGAGGGACAAAAGAATATCGTAAGGATGTAGCCAAAGAAATTATGATTAATGCTCTTGAAGAAATAGACGCAGCTCGGAGGTCATATAAATGAGTAAATTAATGATAGAACTAACTATTAATGGTAAGAAAAGAAAAGTGGAGACTACTCATTTAACCCGTTTGTTGGATCTAATAAGAGATGACCTGCATCTAACCGGGACCAAAGAAGGATGTGGAAAAGGCGAGTGCGGGGCTTGTACTGTAATTATGAATGGTGAGTTGGTGTCTTCCTGTTTGATTTTAGCGCCTCAGGCTGATGGGGCAATTATCACCACCATCGAAGGCATAGGGGATGATAAATGTCTGGATCCGGTTCAAGAAGCTTTTATAGAGACCGGAGCAGTCCAATGCGGATTCTGTACCCCGGGGATGATTTTGGCTGCTAAAAAGCTGCTAGAAGAAAATCCTCATCCTGATGAAGAAGAAATTAAGCGGGGTATCTCCGGTAATCTCTGCCGTTGCACCGGTTATCAAAAAATATTTGATGCTATTAAGTTAGCGGCAAATAGATTGTCAAGCAGAGATAAGGGAAGGGGTGAAGAAGATGTCTAAAAGATATGTAGGTAAAAACATATTCAAAGTAGATGCTCGGGAAAAAGTAACCGGTAAAGCTGTGTATTCTGATGATATTTATTTTGATGATATGTTGTATGTAAAAATTAAGAGAGCCACTCATCCCCATGCCTATCTACGCCGAATTGATATAAGTAAAGCACAAAAGGTACCGGGAGTAGTAAAGATAATTACCGCTGCCGATATCCCTGAAGTGAAAAATTTTGGTTTAATCATCAAAGACCAACCGGTTCTTATCGATATTGGCCAGAAGATGCGTTATATGGGAGACGCCCTGGCTATTGTAATTGCCAAAAGTAAAGGAATTGCTTCTAAAGCAGTTAGATTAATCGAGGTGGAAGTAGAGGAATTAGAAATAATTTCCGACCCCTTGCGGGCTATGGAAAAAAATGCTCCACTTATTCATCAAGACAGCAATATCCTGGCTACCCATTATTTAGAAAAAGGGGATATAAAAAAGGGTTTTGCAGAAGCGGACGTAATTGTAGAAAATGAATACAAAACAACCTTTATTGACCAATTGCCTCTTCAGGTAGAAGCCGGGGTTGCGTTTTACGATGAAAAAGATGGTGTTGTAAAGCTTTGGTCAGTCACTCAATGGCTTCATGATACCCAGGCGGATATTGCTCAGTCTCTGGATTTACCCAAAGAAAAAATAAGGATTATCCAACCGGTTATTGGAGGTGCCTTTGGAAAAAAAGAGGACATCTCAGTTCATATTCATCTGGCTTTAGCAGCAATAAAAACTAAAAGACCGGTAAAATTAACCTATACCAGAGAAGAATCAATGATTGCTCAATCAAAAAGGCATCCTTTTATTATTCGAATAAAAACAGGTGTTACCAAAAAAGGCTATTTAACCGCTTGTCAGGTAGAAGTAATCGGTGATACCGGTGCTTATGCTTCCAGCGGATTGGCAGTAGTTCACAAAGGGATGTATCACTGTACCGGTCCTTATAATGTAGACAATGTTAAAGGTATTGCTTATACAGTTTACACTAACAATACTTATTGCGGAGCGATGCGCGGTTTTGGTGCAAACCAGATGGCTTTTGCCTATGAATCTCAGATGGATATTTTAGCTCAACAATTAGGGATCGACCCGGTTCAATTCCGTATGCAAAATGCCTATGATATTGGCTCTTCTACTCCCAATAGACAAATATTAACCCATAGTGTAGGAGTGAAAGAAACTATTAAAGAAGCGGCAGATATAGCTGGCTGGAAGGAGGGAAGACAATGAAGAAAAATGGTAGAGGAATGGCGACTATTATGTTTGGTTTTGGGTATGGAGAAGGATTTCCTGACCACTCCATTGCTTCGGTGGAAATCAAAGATGAGGGTAAAATTTTAATAAGAACTGCTGCTGCTGATGTGGGTCAAGGTGTTCTAACTACCATTACCCAGATAGCCGCTGAAGTTTTGAAAGTCAAACCGGAAATAATTCGGATTATTCCCGGTGATACCCATTTAACTAAAAATTCGGGTTCTACTTCGGCAACTCGACAGACATTTTTTACAGGTAATGCAGTTAAAGAAGCATCAGAAGGATTGTTAAGCAATATTTATCATTATGCCAGTCTGGAATTTACAAGTAGCCATGCTGAATTAGGAATAAAAGACGGTTATATTTTTAGAAATGATAATCCGAATAATAGATTAAGTTATTGGGAATTAGCCGAGAGGGTAAAAGAAAGAGGTGATAGTTTAAAAGCAGAAGCATCTTTCTTCCCTCACACTGATAAACCCAACCCCAAAACCGGGCAGGGTGAAAAAATATACGTGGCCTATACTTTTGTTACTCAAGTAGTTGATGTAGAAGTTGAAACAGATACCGGAATTATAGAGGTATTAAAGGTTTATACTACGGCAGATATAGGTAAGGCTATAAATCCTAAAAATGTAGAAGGACAGATAGAAGGGGGAACAGTTCAAGGAATAGGTATGGCACTGATGGAAGAGCAGGTTATCAAAGAAGGGATTACTTTAAATCCCGATTTGACCGGTTATCTAATTCCCACTTCTATGGATACCCCTCACTTCGCTACTCGGCTAGTAGAGAATGAAGATTCAGAAGGACCTTTTGGAGCAAAAGGAATTGGGGAACCGGCTACTATTGCTACTGCCCCGGCTATTGCCAATGCAATCTATGATGCCATAGGAGTAAGAATATTTGATCTCCCTATCACTCCAGAAAAAATATTAAAAGCTTTGAAGGATAAGAGAAAGAATAAGTAGAATAAATTACAGTTTTACAAGAATGATAAATGTAAGGGCACGATGAATCGTGTCCTCTGTAAACTTAGTTGATTTCATTGTAGTAGCACGGCATGCCGTGCTGAGCATTTAAATCTCAATAGAAGGGACAAGAGAAGAATAATGAAAATTCAGAGAAAATTTCAAATAATCGCTTTATTACTTTTAACAACTGTAAGTATAACCAGTATTTTAATTAGTAGAAATATATCTACTAACATCATCAAACAACAAATCACCAATAATTTAATCAACACCACCCAATCCAGGGCAGAACACATCAAAACCTTTCTTGATTTAGAAAAAGAAGCAGTTAAACAATTATCTGAGAGCACGGTTATCAGAGAATTTTTATTATCCACAGAGGAAAAAGAAGATTATCCAGTAAAATTTAATAAGGTTATGCAGAGGTTACAAAATACTGCCCAGGTGGGAGAATATACTTACGATATCTTCGTCTTAGACGCAAAGGGAACTATTGTTGCCTCCAGTGATAAAGAAGATATAGGGGAAGATAAAAGTAACGACCCTTATTTTTTAAGAGGAAAAGAAGGTATTTTTATCAAGGATGCCTATATTTCTTCTAACAAACAAAAAGAGACCCTTGCTTTTTCAGCCCCAATTAGGTTTTTAGGGGTAGTAGTGTTCAGGATATCTCCTGAACAGTTATTTAAAATAACCACAAACCGTACCGGTTTAGGAGAAACCGGAGAAGTTTATCTGGCAAATAAAGATGGTTACATGATTACCCCTTCTCGCTTTATCGATGAAGTCTTCCTTAAGCAGAAAGTTGACCTAAAACATACAGAAGAAATAAATCATGTTGAGTCTTCCTTTGATCTACTAAGAAAAATAGCAGATATCGTTAGGGATTATCGTGGAATAGAGGTCTTAACTGTATATACTCATATTCCTGAAATGCACTGGTCTTTGATAGCCAAAATAGATACCGAAGAGGTCTTTGCCCCGATCACTAAGCTGACTAATAGCTTCCTTTTGATGTTTATCATCATCCTATTTATTGCACTATTTATTTCCAGTTTTATCCCAAGGATGATCACCAGACCACTTAGAAGATTGCATGAGGGTACTGAAGAGATAATCAAAGGAAATTTAGATTATAAAGTCGGCACCTCCTCACCTGATGAAGTAGGACAATTATCCCGAGCCTTTGATGAGATGACTGCTAGCCTGAAAAAATCCGGAGAAGAGCTGGAAGAATATAGTAGAAATCTGGAGGAAAAAGTGGAAGTCAGGACCAGAGAACTTTCAGATATCAACCAAGATTTAGAAAAGGAAATTATTAAACGCAAACAAATAGAAGAAACCTTAACTAAGAGCCAACAGGA
>Ga0255384_10127_pt1 | contig 12917 bp, 11 predicted proteins | sample ANMaggSeSYBR01F7_FD_182106 | JGI IMG/M metagenome (GOLD analysis project Ga0255384, IMG submission 182106) | Sediment cell enrichment communities from methane seep in Santa Monica Basin, California, United Staets - ANME aggregate JGI... | ecosystem: Environmental > Aquatic > Marine > Cold seeps >... | reverse complement strand
ATCTCCATGCAGGATCATAGAATCCACCACCACGATCAACTTTATTAGTGCCAGTATCTGGTCCTTTTGGGTTATTTTTTTCATTTACATTGTACTCACCATACCAATCGTTGGTCCATTGCCAAATATTACCATGCATATCATATAAACCAAATGCATTCGGCGAAAAACTGCCAACAGCTAATGATTTCTTTCTGTTTTCACTTTTTTCACAATTGATATACGGTTCTTTCCCATTAAAATTAGCCTGCTCAGAAGTCAAACAATCTCCCGTGTAAAATGGTGTGCTTGTATTGGCACGAGCTGCGTATTCCCACTCGGCTTCAGTTGGCAGCCTGCAACCCATCCAGTCAGCAAATGCTTTGGCATCGTACCAGCTTACTTGTGAGACTGGCATATTACCGCGTTTAAATCCCCAAGGTTTTTTTCTGTCTGTGGCTTCACAAAATAAATCATATTGTTCATAGGTTATGCAATATTTACTCATTTTAAATGCACTCAATGTGACTTGATGTTGTATCTCGTCATCTTGCCTTCCCTTCTCAGAGGAAGGACTTCCCATTGTGAATGTTCCTGCTGGTATATCTACAAATTCAATAATGGGTTTATTAATCGAAGACTCTTTAATACTGGTGTTATTTTCAGCATTTGTTGTAACAGGTTCAAATGTTTTTGTAATTTGAATTTCAGGAGTATTATTATAAATATCCTGTAATTTCGAAATATTATCAGCATCAATTGACTTCATTAATTCACTTATTCTATTTAGTATTTCTATATGTTCTGAACTTAGTTGTTTATTCTCTTGAAAGGCATATTCCAATATTGGTGCATACTGATCAACTGGGTATTCGGTCCCCAATATCGATGCCAAATCTGGACTAATTTTCCCAATAATCGAAACCAATCCGGTATATCTGCCGGGTACTCCATAGAGCTTTGGATCTATTTCCTTATTTTGCATTTTTAACCATAATTCGTTACTAAATTCAAATTTTTCTCTGCTAAAATCAATCATATTTGTGCTTGGATCCACAAGCATCCAACGCTTGTCATCTTCATTCCATACTTCACATATGGTATGACTCATATTAAATCCGGGTCTTAAATAATTAACATGTCCAATACGTACCCTGGCCGGAATACCACGATATTTAAGTATAGATGCCAGTAAAATTGCATTATGCCGGCAACCTAATACCAATCGGTCCTCAGGTTTTCGATCTTTTACCAATCCCCTTGAATCATATTTATGAAGTCCTTCCAAAACTGATTTAACGGTTGGATACTTCATGAACTCATTCCACCTTTCTTTTGGAATTACATCCCGATAACTTGGCAATTCAGCATGTGGATGAATAAACTGGGATCTTATTAAACTGCAAAGCTCGGGTAAAGAATCAGGAAGATTTTCGTACAAGTATTCATATTCTCCCGGATCGGTAAATGAACTGTATTGACGATAGAAGTCCAAAACTGAACTGTCACCATTATTCAGTTTATTAGCAAGTTTTTCCTGATTCTGTTGAGCGCTGCATCCTGTTAATGTCAGGATGGAAACCATAAAAAACAATACTGTAATTCTGAAACATTTTTTCATTTTTATTTTTCCTCCTATTATATTTCTTAAAAAATATTCATTATATTTAGGTCAAGAAGATAAACTTCTTAATACTGCAGATAGGCATAATCTTGTTTTCCGGACGCACTTTTGGGAAACCTTTGGGTATTACTTCCATGAGTAGTCCTAAATAAATACCTTCTTTTTGGGCAACTACAAGTTCCCGGGGTCAGGCTTCACAACTTCACATTTTCTCTGTTTTCGCTTTACATTTTTTATTGTCAGAAGAACCGTCCCCCTGACACTTTTCTGATCCACCGAAAATCTCTTTTTACCAGCTATAATTTGTCATTATTTGAAATTATTAAACATTATGTAACAAGGACTAATAAAAGTCAAGGTTAATTTTATTTTTATTTTATGTTCCCCTCTTTCATAAATTATATTTTCTTTTTAAATCTTTTTATTCCTAATGACGTCCCGAAACCGATTGATCATAACGTTATGCGGATAAAAGAAGTTGTCCGAATGGTAATTTAAGGAAGTCTCTAATTTCCCTTTTATCCGTTGTTGTGCGTAGTGAACACACTATTAAATATGCATTAAATAACATTTAACATATCTCAAAATTCCACCATAAAATACTTTTTGAGAATGTTCCTTTTTTTAATTTTGATTGTTCAATCAATTTTTTTGCCTCATTTAAAGTGAAAGCTGACTTTACCTCACTTTCTAAAATCCCAAACCAAGAACGCCTAAGATCCTTTATAAAAAGATAACCATTAGGTTTAAGTACCCGCTCTATTTCATTTAGCATAATAACAGGTTCGTTAACCGAATGAAACATGTTAACGCTAAATACTACATCAAACGTCTTATCTTTAAAAGGAATGTTTCGCACATCACACTTTTTAAATTTTAATCGATTTTCAAGACTGGTATTTAATATACGGGAATTTGCATATTCTAAAAGTGGATCAGATAAATCAATGCCAATTATTTCACACCCGGGAATTCTTTTTGCCAAGATAATATCCATTCCTCCAAATCCGCAGCCAGCATCAAGAATTTTACCTCTTTTAAATCCCATGGATGCCAATTTTTTTGCATAATCGTACCCAAGCTTTTCAATTATTTTTTTATGTCTTTTTATGTAGTAATCGGCAAAATCCTTATTGCTAAAGTCTTTTTTATATTTCTTCATAAAATTTTCACTCCGCCATATTAATATTATTATATAAAGATAAGTTTAAAATTTTTTATTGCAACCTTGTGTACCCATTTCGCACAACGTTCTGCGAATAGCCGAAGTTGCCCGAAGGGCAATTTGGGTGGAGCACAGCGAAACCTTGTATCCTCTGTTATAGGAAGTGTTCGGCATAATAGCAAAATATAAAAATCCTTATATTAATAAATTAAAAATACATTTCGGGTTCTTTTCTTTCTTTGCAAGTACGATATAGTTTTTTACTTACCAGTTTGAACAATATGTTCTTCATTTCTCTTGCTTCTACGGGGCATGTTTTAACACATGCATAGCATACTATACATTTATTTTTATCTGTTTTTATGATGGAACCATCTTTGGTGATTGCTCCGGTAGGGCAAACCGCAATACATCTTGTGCATAAGGTACATAGTTTTTTATTTATTGTGGGGGCAGTTTTTGGCATCCACTGTCGCTTTTTATATTTAGGATTCCCCGGTATAGATAAGCTGTAAATTTTGTTTGAACTTTTAATTAGTTCAAGTTTTTCTTTTATTTTTTTGCCAAAATTATATGCTATTCTTAAATCTTCTTCATCAGGTCTCCCGTGAGCAATAGGTTTTTTTTCAGAAGATATCGTATGTTCTCCAATAAAAACTCCTCCGGCAAGTGTTCTAAATCCTGCTTTCTCACAGGTATTTTTTAATTCTATTAATGCATCTTCATATTCTCTATTCCCATAGACGACAACGACTACTGACAGCGTTTCTTTTGCCTTTAAATCTTGAATAAATTTTTCTGCTATTATAGGAATTCTACCGGAATAGACAGGAACTCCTATAATCGCCAGTTCGTTATTCTCAAATGGTATCTGGTTTTGATTGCGTGCTGCTAATTTAGTAAAATCAATGCTTTCCTTTTCTTTTATCCCAATACCATTGGCAATCTCATTAACAACTTTTTTTGTTGTACCGGTAGGAGAAAAGAACACACATTTACATTTATCAATTTTCATAATTTATCTCTCCTTATGTTTATTTGAATGACTTCGCCGAACATTTTATATAACTTGTTTATATCCGAAACAGTATTGTTTCAATTATTTTTTTGCAAATAAGAAAATCCTGGCCTTTCTCCCGGAATAAATAAATCCTTCTCTCTCAACATCCTCAATCAATTTTTTCTCTGATCCCCTGGTCTTTTCAAATGAAAGCACACCCTCTGGTTTTAAGATTCGATACATTTCAGATATCAAATTTTCCATTCCACCGGCGATATAGCGAAGACCAAAAATAAAAGCAAGGTCAATACTTTGATCCGGTAATTCGGTATCAGATGCATTGGCAAGAATAGGATTCACATTTTTAATTCCCTCTCTCCCCATCTTTTCCTTAACTTTTTTTATTGCCAGCGGATGTGTATCTACCGCATAGATAGAACCCTCTTCTCCCACTATTTTCGCTGCAGGGATGGTAAAGAATCCTGGGCCACATCCCACTTCTAACACCTTTTGACCTGGCTTTAGTCCAGCTGCTTCTAAAAGCCGATATGGATTTCTAAAAATCGGGACAAGTGGATTGTCATGCATTAAAGATATTATCCCGAAAGCAAAATTTGAATGATGATATCTCTCTTCAATTTTATTGTTCATTTTTTCTCTCTCCTTTTATTTGCTTACTTTTTTATTACTTCCAATACTTGCAAGTATTTTCAACTTTCTGTTATCTCGTCACTTCCTTAATCTTTTTTCTCAATCTCAACAAGACTTGCCTTCGGATAACTATCCTTAAAATCTTTTCTATCAGGAAAATCTTTTGTGAGATAGGCCGGTACTAAAATACCAATGAATATAGTAACTACCATTACCATGATAACGAGCGTTTTTGGTTTCATCCTTAGATATTTATTGAAGCTCACTTTCGCCCAATTCCAATGGAGAACAAGGTGGACAAAAATTAAAATAATGAACATGAGAGATAGCATCCAGTGTATGTCTCCCCAATCGTATCGCGTAATACCTAAAATAGTCCTTTCGCTTGCTTCGTAGGGGAAACGAAAAAGTAAAACCCCGGTAAAGATCACGCCGAAAAAATTAGCAAAAATGAGTATGTTCATCCAAAAATTCACAATATTTTTTTTCATGATTATTTTCTCCTATTATTCTTTGTAAAGCAGTATGGCTTGCTAGGGTACAGAAACAAACAAGGCCTTATTCCTCCCTGATAAATTGCTTTACAATTTTTTAATTTACCTATTTTTTTCTACTCCTATTTTCAATATTGAATAATAATTCATTTATAAGGAAAAAAAATTAACGATGGAACCCACTCACTCCGTAAAAAAATTGATGTGTTAACAGTTTTAACATATTTTCCGCCCATTTATTTCCTTGATAATGTCTGGCAATTTCCAACAATCCTTCGATAAAATTATTAGCTAAAATATGATAGAAGGCTTCATCAATTTTAAAAATCTGACTATTAACCTTAGGACTTAACTGCCGCTTGATATGTTCTTTAGTAACATTAATAATTTGATCTTTCGCTTTTTCAAATCTTGTCCCCTTACTGCGGTCAATTAAAATTAAAAAAATCTCCCGCTTCTGCCTTAGTAATTGCAAGATAAATGCTGATTCTTGTTCAAAAAGATTAGCCGGGTCACCTATTTCCGAATCTTTTTCTTCTTCGTTCTCCATTGGTTGAATGATTTCTTTATATATAGGTTCTGCAATAGCGGCAAATAAATCTTCTTTACTATTATGATAACTATAAGTCAGCCCGGTAGAAATCCCTGCCTTCTTGGCAATATCCTGCATCTTTGCCTTTAAAAATCCTTTTTTATAGAATTCTTCAATAGCTGCTTGATAAATTTTTTCTTTCACCTTTTCTTTTAAAACCTGTACCAAATTGCGCTCTCCTATATTCCTATATTGAACTATCATTCATTATTGTATAAATTATAACATAGTTTTTATTCTTGTCAAGGGAAAATTAAAAAAAATTTTAAAATTCCTAAATTATTAAACTATCGACAATTATCCCTGGTCTACTTTGTTAGTGTAAACTTTAGTGGGGTACTTCATGAAAGGAAAGAATAGTTATCGCTTTTGTTTTCCTATCTCCTTTTTCTTATGGTACTTTTCTTTGTTTTTACTCGATACTCAATACTTTATACTCGATACTTTCTTTTCTCTTCTTTGCATTATAAATATACACATGATAGAATATATAACGACTTTTCAATAATCTTAAAAAATTTTTAATCTTAATGTTTGTGGATGTTTATAGAAATGAAAAATAAAAAAATAAATAATCTAAAAAAAGAAAATTATTCTTTAAAAACTCAGACTATAGGTGAGGAAATTGCCAACAGTATTACTCACGGTATCGGAGCAGGTTTAAGTATTGCTGCCCTGGTAATTTTGGTAGTTCTTGCCAGTAAGCGCGGTGATGCCTGGCGAATAGTGAGTTTCAGTATCTATGGGGCTACACTTATTTTACTTTATCTATCTTCCACTCTTTACCATAGCTTTGTAAATCCCAAGATAAAAAATATTTTCAGAATTCTGGACCATTCAGCAATCTATCTTCTTATTGCAGGAACCTACACCCCTGTCACCCTTACGCTTATGAGAGGTGCCTGGGGATGGACACTTTTTGGGCTTGCCTGGGCAATTGCAATAGGAGGAATTATTATAACTGCGCTCCTTCTGGATAAACTGAAAGCTTTATTGGTATTATCTTATGTGGTCATGGGATCACTTGTTGTTATTGCCATAAAACCGATGATAGAGATGGTCCCCCGGGGGATGATTATCTGGCTTTTTATCGGAGGAGCTTGTTATCTTTTGGGAATAATATTTTATTTATGGAAAAGATTGCCTTATCACCACCCCATCTGGCATATATTTGTCCTGGGCGGAAGCATTTCTCATTTTTTAGGGGTATTATTCTATCTCACTTAAAAAATTCTATTAGAAAATAGGGACACATCCCATTTTTTCTTCAAAACCCGCCTCACCCTTTCGCCGGGCACAGGCGAACATACAACTCTGACATCCGATACATTTATCTACATCTTTTACGGTTAATCTCATAGTTCCCTCCTTGTTCGAAAATGGAGATAGTTCTATTTTGTATTATAACTTGAATATTATTATTAACATAACTATTGATAATCCTGCACCGGCATAGAAAGCTCCACCTATTCCCCAGATACTTATAACTATTCCCATTAAAAGTGGTCCCAGGGTCTGACCTACTCGAAAAGTCATTCCGCTTACCGACATAAAGGTTGCCCGGTATTTCAAGGGGGCTGCCTCTGAGAAGAGAGCTTGAATAACAGGAATATTCATACCATGGGCAACTCCAAAGATAATTACAGGGATAAAAAATAGCCAGGGTCGAGATATAAGAGGAATAATCGATAAAGCCAGAGCGTAGAGAATAAAAGATATTTTCAGAATAGTTTTTTTTGAAAAGAGCTTGATAATTTTACTTAGTTGAGAAGAGGTAAAGGCAGCGATAAGAGATACGCCAGCCATAATCAAGCCGATAATAAGAGAAGATAAGCCAAATGAATTTCCCAGTAAAAGTGGAAAACAGGTCATATATGAACCAAAAAGCATGACGAAGATAATAATGCTAATAACTAACAGTCCGATTACCTGGCGATTTCCTAATTTTTTCCAGACGATATTCAGATGTTCTCTAATATGCACTTCATTTTCAGGTTCCGGAGTTTTTAGATTGAATAATACCAAAAATCCTATGGGAATAGCTATTACAGGTAAGATAAAAGGATAATGCCAGCCCATCATCGCCAGAGCTCCGCCGATGGCCGGATAACTTGCAGACCCTATACTACGAACACTGGAATTATAACCCATTGCGGCTACAAGTTCTTTCCGGGAATAAAGGTCTCCGATAATGGTAACAGTTAAAGAGCCTAAAGAAGCTGCTCCTGCCCCCTGAATTAAACGCAATATCAGTAATAGTTTAAAATCACGTACAAAAAAACATAATCCTCCGGCTATACCGAATAGCATCAGAGAGGGAATAATTATCCTCTTTCTACCCCATCGGTCGGCAATTACCCCTAGAAAGGGGGTTAATAGGATGCCAGGAAAAGAAAAAACAGCAATTAAAAGCCCGACATCCCTGGCTGATATATTTAACTCTTTAACTATTTTGGGAAAGGCAGGAGTAATACTGGATACTCCCATAATATAGGTAAGAGTTATCCCAAATATAATCTGCAGATTAGTATCCAGATAGATTTTCTTTTTATATTTCTTTTCTTCTTTATCACGTTTCATTAAAAAAAATATTCCTATTTCTTTTTTATTATCCCCATAGATTTTTTATAAATTGCCATTTTCATCTAATTTTATTATCCAGACATCTGAATTCCCTGCTCCTTTTGATTCGGTCCAACCGGCAACAGCATAACCTCCATCATCGGTTTGAACGATAGAATGGGCCTCATCATTTTCACTTCCTCCAAAGGTTCTATCCCATACCAGGTCTCCTCTTTTGTTAAGTTTTATTATCCAAACATCGGTTTTACCTGCACCCATTGAGCTTGTCCAACCAGCTACCATATAGCCTCCGTCTTCAGTTTGAGTAAGAGAATTTGCCCAATCTTCACTCGTTCCGCCAAAGGTTTTATCCCAAATTTTATTACCTTCTCTATCCAGTTTTATTACCCAGACATCTCTATCTCCTGTATCTTCTGATACCGTAAATCCGGCAACAGTATAACTTCCATCATCAGTTTGAATAATAGAGCGGGCATCATCATAATCGCTTCCCCCAAAAGTCTTGGTCCAAACGAGGTGTCCTCTTCTATTAAGTTTTGCTACACAGACGTCTCCTCTCCCCGCGCCTTTTGACCATACACTTCCGGTAGCAATAAAATCACCGTCTTTAGTCTGGATAATAGAATATATTTCGTCCCAACCTATCCCACCAAAGTTTTTATCCCATTCTATATTTCCTTTAGCATCAAGTTTTATCACCCAGCAATTTACTTCTCCCCAGAACCTTTTTCCGCTACCGCCGGCAATTACATAACCTCCATCATTGGTCTGAATGATAGAATATGCAATATCTTGTTCATCTTTATCAAAAGTTTTCTCCCATTCTTTATTCCCGTTCTCGCCAAGCTTTATTAACCAGAAATCCTGTTTTTTTGCGTATTTTGTCCAAATAGATCCAACTACTGCATACCCTCCATCTTTGGTCTGAATGATAGATCTTGCCACATCAGTCATTTCCTCACCAAAAATCTCATCCCATTCCATATTTCCATTTTTATCAAGTTTTATTATCCAGAAATCCTGTCTTTTAGATTTTTCTAATATGATGTATCCTAGTTTTGTTCTCCAGTCCTCCTTTTTTTCTCTCGGCAATATTGTATATCCGGCTATGGCATATCCTCCATTTTCTGTTTGGATAATAGAAAACCCCATGTCCTCACTACTTCCGCCAAAGGTCTTGTCCCAGGTAATTACATTTCCCTTATTTTCACCTGACGCATAATCAACAGATAAAAAAGAAATTAATATCAGGCATAACAACAATTTAATAATTACAGATTTTCTCATAACTTATACCTCCTTTATAAGATAACTTTTATAGAATCACATCTATTTTTTTCAGATTATCTTTCTTCATCGGGAGAAATTTTGCAAGTTATGTTTTACTTAACCAAGAATAAATTATACCCGGGTTAGGTGAATAGGTTTACCGGTTATTCCTTCGGCTGCTTCAGCGATGGCCTCTGCCAGGGTAGGATGGGCATGGATAGTATTTATGATCTCTTCAGCAGTAGCCTCCATAGATAAAGCCAGGGCACCTTCGGCAATCAGGTCACTGGCATGAACCCCTAAGATATGCACACCCAAAAGTTTGAGAGTATCGCCATCGGCAATTATTTTTACCATTCCTTCGGTCTCTCCCATACCCAGGGCTTTGCCATTGGCCATAAAGGGGAATTTAGAGACCTTAATATTATCATTTTCTTTCCGGGCTTCCGCTTCAGTTAACCCTACACTGGCTACCTCAGGCATAGAAAATACACAATTAGGGACCACTTTATAATCCATTAAAACCTCTTTACCGGAGATATTCTCTACCGCAACTATCCCTTCCCGGGAAGCGACATGGGCTAACATTATCTTGTCCACTACATCCCCGACCGCATAGATACCGGGAATATTGGTTCTCATCTTTTCATCTACCTTGATCGCTCCTTTATCTAATTCGATACCCAGTCTTTGCACATCTATATTTCCCAGTTCGGGTACTCTACCGGCAGCTGACAGGACTTTTTCAGTCTCTAATTTCTTCTCTCCTTCTGATGTTGAAACCAGAACTTCTAAATTCTGATTGTTTTTCTTTATCTCCTTAACCTTATAATCAGTAAGAATTTCAATCCCTTTTCTCTTTAAGCTCATAGTTAGCCTGCGGGCTATCTCCTCATCTATAGGGAGTAAGATCCTGGGAAGCATCTCTACTACGGTAACTTCCACTCCTAAAGCCTTAAAGATACCGGCAAACTCTATGCCTACCACCCCTCCCCCAATAATTATCATCTTTGAGGGCAGTTTGCTTAGAGATAGGGCTTTGTCACTGGTTATTACTCCTTCACTATCTATGCCTGGGATAGGAAGTTTCATTACTTTTGAACCGGTAGCGATAACAATATTTTTGGTCTTTATAACCTCTTTTTCTCCTGCAGTATCGGTAATTTCCACTTTCTCTGGTTCGACTATCTGTCCTTCTCCTCTTACCACCCTTACCTGATTGGCTTTCATCAGCTGTTCTACACCTGAGGACAATCTCCGGGTTATCAGGTCTTTCCGCTTCATTATGGCAGGAAAATCAAAAGAATAATCTTTAACCTGAATCCCGAATTCCTCGGCTCTTTGAATATGGTTTAATATCTCCGTAGTACTTATTAAAGTTTTGGTAGGGATACAGCCTTTATTTAAGCAGACTCCTCCCAACTTATCCTTTTCCACCAGCACTGCCTTTAATCCTAAATGAGCTGCTTTTATGGCCGCTACATAACCACCGGGTCCTCCACCGATAATTACTACATCAATCTCGCTCATATTTTATCTTATCTCCTCCTTATAATAAATTTAAATGGGTATATTAGCTATAAACGATTTACTTCTTAATAAAAAATCGATAAGAAGATTGATTAAATAAAGATAAAGAAAAAAATAGGTTTAAGTTAAAAACAGATCAGAAATCACTCTAACCTGTTTTTAACTTAAACCTGAATGAATATTTAGCAAAGAATAATCAATATATTTTCTCTTATCATCTTTTTCATCTTTTCTATCTCATATTTAAATATATGTCATTGAAATTATTTTAATACTCTATTTCTATCATCTCTACATAGATAGAAGTAGTCTCATCGGCATATACCCAAATATCCTCTACCCAGGTTCTATATCCATCCTTAATTAAAGTGATTTCGTATTCTTTTTCTGTTAATTCCTCTAAGATTTTTGGTTGAGAAGATGAGGACGCCGCCTTATAAGTTCCATTTACAAATATTTTTGCTCCGTTTACATTACAGTAAACAGCAATGGAACCATCATAACTGATTTCGGGAACCAAGTAAGCAGAGACCATATAAGTCTGATTAGCTGCAACCATTACAGTACTAGTCCAATCCAGATAACCATCTTTAGTGATTAATAATTCATGGTAACCTTCTCCGACTTTCGTTATTTCTACCGACTTATTAGCGGAAGTTCTTTTTTTATAGCTTCCGTCTAAATAGATCTTAGCATTACCCTGATTACAATAAACAGAGATTGAACCATCAACTGCCTGCTTAATTAAATTAACTACAACTTTTGTAGTTTTAGAAGATGAAACATATACCTTTTTACTCCAATCTTTATAGCCTGTTTTAGTTATAAGAAGTTCATGATATCCTTTTTCTACATCTTCTAATACTACCGACCTGCTCGAATAAGTTTTCTTTATATAGGTACCATCTAAAAATATCTTGGCACTACTCTGATTACAGGAAATAGAAATTGAACCATATGCAGGAAAAGGAACTAAATCAGCAGAAACTGTAGTGGTTCGGGAAGGTGATACTGAGACATAGCTACTCCAATCCTGATAACCTGCCATTACCAACTTAACCAGATGTTGACCTGTGGCAACTCTATCCAAATTTAAAGGGGTCGTTCCCCTATAAACATTGTCCAGATATACCTTCGCTCCTTGAGGTTGGGAAGTCGCTATAATCCTGCCATAATTAGTAGGAGGCGGGGTTACTGGTCTTACTGTATAACCTAATATGTTACTCGAGGTCCAAGTGGTAGGAGGCATAGATATTATTATACCCTTGATTATGTTGGTAAAGGTTTTATAACTTTTACTTATTTCTGGCATAAATTCTTTAGAGATTAGATTTTTTTCCTTATCACCAATAAGTCTTGGTGTGGTGGTAGCAAATCCCTGTATGTATTCCATTCCTGGCCTGGTATGTGGGTCAATCAGACCTTCAATAGAATGAATTTGTCCGGCCCTTACAAAATTATGCGGTGAATACTGGTTGGGGAAGATAATTTTCACTCTACCTTCGGTATCATAATTATAAAGCGTTACAAAGGAATCCCGAGAGGCCTGGAAGGAAATCTTAATCTTCTCTCCAGGGGCATAAGTAGCTCCTCTTTCCTTATCCAGCCACAATCTAAGAGAAAACGGGGGGTGAGGATTGATAATTTGAATGCTTTTCATCTTTTCGACTTCCTCCGGACTGGGGCTTTGAGCAAAATTAATTCCGGAAATACCCAACCAAAGAAAAACTATTAGAGTAATAAAAATACAGGCAAATATTTTTCCTCTCTTCTGAAACAACATATTTCTTAACATCTTCAAAATCCTCCTTTTTATTTTCGTATCGCGTATCGCGTGAAAATTCAAATCAGTTATCTCTTCTTATGATAATCTGTGATTGCAAGTTTTTATTTTGGGCAAGGGTTGGATTCATCCGCTCGGGGAGTTCTAGTAATTTTTTCTAGCAGACTTGATAAATCGACCCCCTATCTCAACAGGCAGGACGCCTGTCCTACGGTTTTATATAGATTATTGAGGGCGTATAGCAATA
>Ga0255384_10126_pt1 | contig 12954 bp, 18 predicted proteins | sample ANMaggSeSYBR01F7_FD_182106 | JGI IMG/M metagenome (GOLD analysis project Ga0255384, IMG submission 182106) | Sediment cell enrichment communities from methane seep in Santa Monica Basin, California, United Staets - ANME aggregate JGI... | ecosystem: Environmental > Aquatic > Marine > Cold seeps >... | reverse complement strand
GTCCAGGGTCCGCGTGGATTCGCTCCGTCTTACTCACTTCGACTACCCCAACTTCACGCTGGAATGCGACGTCTCGTCCGGCTTCTATGTCAGGAGTCTCGTACACAACCTTGGAGAGAAACTTGGAGTTGGCGCAACTGTAGAAGAAGTCCGTAGAGTCAGGGTTGGCAAATACACCATCAACGATGCGCGTCCTCTCGACGCGCTGCTTGACGAGATGTCAGCCGTGACACAGAGCGCAGCGGTCCAATAGCACACCCTGGCACCGTTCGAACCAAACGAGACGAACTCAACGCGCACTATGTCCACCCCTGCGGGCGTGACACACGTTGCCGCGTTCGACTATACTTCCATATCCGATTTGGCGCAGGTTCACCCCTGCCACTGGTGGTTCGATGGAGATAATCCCCGCAATTGACTTGAGACACGGCGCATGCGTGCGACTGTTTCAAGGAGACTACGACAAAGAAGAGGTCTTTGATAAGGATCCCCTTGCAGTAGCGCAACGCTGGCAGGCGTGCGGTGCCGCATTCATCCACGTCGTTGACCTCGATGGTGCAGCCGATGGGCACCTCGTGAACAAGCCCGGCATCCTCGAGGTGCTATCCGTCCCCAACGTGCGAGTTGAGGTTGGTGGTGGCATCCGGACGAGTGCGGACGCCGGATGGCTCTTTGAACACGACGTTGAGCGAATCATCCTCGGCACAATCGCCGTTGAAGACCCCGCGCTTGTATCTCAACTCGTGGAAGCCTACAAGGAAGCAATCGTGGTCAGTCTTGATGCGCGCGACGGTTATGTCACCACTCGTGGCTGGCTGGTAGGTACGCAGGTTCCCGTGACTGACCTCTGCAAGAGCATGAGAGATGCGGGAGTCTCCCGGTTCGTCTACACGGATGTGCGCAGAGACGGAACGCTGACGGAACCGAACTACGAGGCATTTGAAGCACTGGTACGTAGCACGGACGCCCCCGTCGTCGCTGCGGGGGGCATTGCCACGTTGGAACACCTTCGGCTGCTACGCGATGCGGGTGCCGCGGGCGCCATACTCGGCAAGGCCATCTACACAGGTTCGGTAGACCTCAAAGAAGCAATATCATTATATGGAGGATAGATGTTAAAGCTAGATACCAATGGACTCGTTCCGGCAATCATTCAGGATGCAGAGACCAAGGAAGTCCTGATGCTGGGATACATGAACAAGGAATCACTCAAGCTCACCGTGGAAAGCGGAGACGCATGGTTCTTCAGTCGCAGCCGACAGAAGCTCTGGCACAAGGGAGAGACTTCTGGAAACTTTCTGCACGTCAAGTCCATCTACAAGGACTGTGACAATGACACCATTCTCGTAATGGCCAACCCTGTAGGCCCCGTATGCCATCTGGACACGCGAACCTGCTTCGTGACTGAGGAAGGAGCAATGAGAGGTCTGGAAGAGGACGACACCAACTAGGCGACTACAGGCTCAGCAGGCGCTTCTTCAAGCACCTCTTTCAACGCCGCGATGGCAGCCTCTACCTGGCTGTCATCCGGCGGTCTGGTAACCAGCCGCTGCAACCACAACCCCGGTACAGACATGGCCCGTACAACCGGATTATCCTGTCTGTCTGCAGACCACTTGATGAACTCATAACTAGTCGCTGCAATCAACGGCAAGAGCACAACCCGCAAGGCAATACTGACCCAGATCGAAGGCCTTCCGAGGAGAGCCAGCACCACTATCGACACCACCAGCACCACAAACAAGAAGCTGGTGCCACAGCGCGAATGTGACGTGGAAAACCCTCTGACCGCCTCTGGCGTAAGCGGACTCCCCGCTTCATAGGCGTTGATGACCCGATGTTCCGCTCCATGGTAGGCAAACACCCTCTTTATATCCGGCATCAGTGTTATCAGCTTGATATAGACAACGAATATGGCCATTCGCAACACACCTTCCAGCAGGTTGCTCACAAAGTCCGATACGATAAAAGCGTCGAGGCTTCTCGAAATCAAGAGGGGCACAACAAAGAACAGCAGCACGCCAAAACCGAGACTGATGGTCACTGCCAACACCAGCGCACTCTTCGGCATCTCCTCTCCATCCTCACCCGTAGCCGCTTTTTCCGCAGAGTAGAGCAATGCCTGGGTCCCAAGGATGAGTGTTTCCAGCAGGACGAGAATGCCCCTGAAAATGGGCAAAGTCCTCAGTCGGCCGGTGTAGAGAGAAGGAACCGATTTGTGGGACGTCTCAAGCTCTCCGTCAGGCCTCCACACCGCCATTCCGACGTCGTGCGGCCCGCGCATCATGACTCCCTCGATGAGAGCCTGACCACCATAGTGAAACTTATGAGCCATGAGACTAACCTTCAGTAAAAAGAGAGGAATGGCATGCAATGCAGCCATTCCTCTTGATAACAACGTCGCAGTAATAACTAGTACTTGTCGCCGTACTTCTTCTTGAATCTCTCAACCCGTCCCATAGTGTCAACGATTCTCTGGTGGCCGGTGTAGAACGGATGGCATTTGCTGCAAATCTCCACCCTGATCTCTGGCTTCGTTGCCCCCATAGGAAACACATTACCGCAAAGGCAGGTCACCTTGGCATCTTCAAAGTACTTGGGGTGTAGTTTCTCTTTCATGGATATACGCTGACCTTCTTCTGGAACTTTGTCGCAAACTCGAACTTCACGAATCCATCAACGAGTGCGAACAGAGTGTGATCTCTGCCAAGTCCAACATTCACTCCTGGCTTGGTGTGAGTGCCACGCTGCCGTATGATGATGTTACCAGCGCGAACAACTTCGCCGCCATACTTCTTAACACCAAGACGTTTTGCCTGACTATCACGACCGCACCTGGTGCTGCCGCCACCTTTCTTATGTGCCATTATCTACTCTCCGGGCATAACCACGCGGTCAACCGTCAAACGGGTGTACCTGGACCTGTGGCCTGTCTTCTTGCGAAACCTGGTCTTGTTCTTATACCGAAAAACGATGATCTTCTTGCCTTTCACCATTCCCTGAGAGGTAGCAATGACTTTCGCACCCTCTATGGTAGGCGAACCGACTTGCGTCGTTTCTCCATCAGAAACGAGCAACACTCTGTCAAGCTCTACGGTCTGACCACTCGGCGCATCGGTCAAATCAACATCCACGACCTGCCGCGGCTCAACCTTGAATTGTCTTCCACCAGTTTCAACTATGGCGTAAATCTCCGCACCTCCAGAACAGCTTGTAATTGTAGCATCAGGCCGAACGAAGCGTCAACACGCGGCTTGCACGTGAAGCCACTCGATGGTTGCAGACATCGCACGCTCGTCCACACGAAGCCGGTGCAACCCTTCTGACAACACCATCAGCCTCTTCGGTTCTTCTGCTGCCGCGAACAGTGCATGCCCGTGAGCAAGAGGGACAACTTCATCCGCATCTCCGTGAAGCAGAAACACCGGTCTCGGAGCAATAGAGTGTATCACTCCGCTCGGAGCAGTTTCCTCGAACCCGGTTGCCCATGCCTCGATGTCCTGCGGAAACTCAGGGTCACGCACGATGCCAATTTTTCTCCACTGGGCAAGACTCTCATTGAGGCGAGGGCCCTCAAGAAGTTCGCGAAAATCCGCAGGTGACGCGCACGATACCACTCCAGCCACACGCTCGTCCTTCGCAGCAACGTACAGGCTTGCAGCCGCTCCGCCGCTGAATCCGAGAAGGAAGACTCTGGAAGCATCCACCTCTTCCAACCCGACCATATACGTAACAACTTGCGACAGGTCTCTCACCCATCCGCGCATGTCGAAATCACCTTCGCTGAGGCCGGCCCCTCGAAAGTTGAAGGTCAACACAACGAAACCCTCGGAGACAACTCTATCTGCCAGTTCTGAATAACCTCTCTCGGTGGGATTGAATGGAACAGCAGGGATACCGTGGCATATACACACGGCCGGAAATGAACTGCGCGAATCGTGACAGAGAGGTACACGTACCTCGGCGGCAAGACGCAATCCATCACTCAGAATCTCAATGCTGTACATACGGCCCTGCGGTCCCCGCCGGTCTAGAAATAGAGCGGGCGCCCATGTCGGCGTTTGTAGTAGTATCCCGCCACAAGACCGAACAGAAAGCCTCCAAGGTGGGCCTGCCAGGCGATACCCGCCATGAAGAAGGAGACGACGAGGAAGAACGTCATCGCACCCCACAACGGCACCGCAACCGGAAGGGGGAAGATGAAGACCCGAAGTCTGGGCGCCATAGCGGCAAGCGACCCGCCAATGGCATAGATGGCACCGGAGGCACCTACCCCCGGAATCATTGCCGGACCAAGCAACACATACAGAATGTTACCCGCCAGCCCTCCAATGAAGTATATCTTCAGAAAATCAGCCTCACCCACCAACCTCAGCAGGAAGCTGCCCAGGAAGTACAGGCTTATCATGTTGAACAATATGTGGTTGAAGCTCGCGTGCACGAACATGTTCGTGACTAGCGTCCACGGTTGCTGCAAGACGAGCGCCGGCGTAAGTCCAAGGTAATAGGTAAGTTCCGGACGAACCAGCTTGAAAAAGAACACCAGCACGTTGAGTGCCACCAGAAACAGGATGGCATTCATGGAAGAGTTGTCATAGCGGCGCATGTCAGCAAGTATAGAGGAATTCCGCAACCACCATCAACGCGCACGGGGAAGAAAGGCTCAGACGAAAAGCATCGCCACGAAGATTCCCAGAATGCCTCCTGCCACGACCTGGAACCGCGTATGACCCACGAGGCCCTCAAGGAACCTATCGAAGTCTTCGTACGTCTTCGGTATGTGGGTAAGCAAGTGCGTGAGTATCTCAGACTGCTTGTCCACAGCCTGGCGTACTCCTGCAGCGTCGTACATGACAATCAACGCGAGAGCCGCACTGATGCCAAACATTGCGGAGTCAAATCCCTCTACCTTTGCCGCCACTGCGGCAAGCCCACACACGAGTGCCGAATGCGCGCTGGGCATGCCCCCGGTGGCCACGAGGAGTCTGAGGCTGATCTTCCTGTGACGCAACGCATCAATCAATGTCTTAAGCACCTGTGCCGCAAGCCACGCGGCAGCGGGGCCAATAATCATCTTGTTGCTCAGTATCTGTCCGAATGTGTCCAAAATTGTGCTCAATTCATGGAATGCTTGAGTAATACCTGCTAATCTTAATTCGCACGCCCGTTTCGTTTCAAGCTCTGCCATTGACACTCGTTCGGGCGAATGGCATGATATCGCGAATCTCGGGCGTTTCGATGGGGCATATTTCTATATGCCTGTATATTCTACGCCTCTGCAAGGTGGAGGAATACTAGATTGCCTGCAGGATATGACGAACTGACCCCTGGCTATGAGTTCCCACCCGTGGAGTACAGGTTGACGGCTGAAGTCGTTGCCGCGTACGTTGAGGCGGTTGGCGCGACAAAGCACGACCATGTGCCTCCTCTCGCGGTGGCCGCTCATGCAATCGGCGTTCTCGCCGAACTGGTGGAGTTCCCCGCAGGAACCATACATGCCTCACAGGAGTTTCAATTCACTGCGCTGGTGCCTGTGGACACGCAGGTGACATGCAGGGCAAAAGTACACAGGAAACTCGCACGCGGCCCCATGCGCATGCTGACACTGGACATGGAAATCTCCGACGAGTCAGAAGTTCTTGTTCAGCATGGGCGCTCAACCGTCATACTGCCGGAGTCATAAATTATGAGTTCACCTTTCTATGAAGGGCTTGTCCTGCCCGACCTCGTCAGGCAGGTCTCGCAAGAGAATATCAACAAATACGCTGAAGCATCGGGAGACTACAACCCCATACACATCAACCAAGAGTTCGCGGCTTCAACTCCATTGGGCGGGACTATTGCCCATGGTATGCTCGTTCTCGCCTACATATCTGAGATGTTCAGCAATACCTTCGGAGAGCACTGGGACACCACAGGCAATCTCTCCATTCGCTTCAGGAGCCCTGCTCGTCCGAAAGACACCCTCACCGTATCCAGCAAGGTTGAGTCGGTAAGTGAGGACGATGATATAGTATGTATCACCTGTGCGCTATCCTGTCACAATCAAGATGACGAAGTTGTTGTCTCAGGTGAGGCACGGGTGAGGATTCCTGAATGTCGGTAAGACGACAGATCTCAACTCACTCTGCAGACGTGCCGTCTGCCCTAATTGCACGGCTATTCCAGCCGATGAGGAGCCGAGCGTGTCACAGACTGCATCGAAAGTAAGAGTAGCCGTTGATGTCATGGGGGGTGACTACGCTCCCCAGGAAGTCATGAAGGGGGCCATTGCTGCCGCCCACCAGGGTAACGTTGACATCATCCTTGTCGGACAGGAAGACGCCATCACGGAAGGCCTGCGTGCAGATGCCAGTGCCGAGAAGCTCGTTCGAAGGGTACACGCATCAGAGGTAATCATTGAGGGTGAGTCTCCCGCCGTGGCTATCAGGAAGAAGAAAGATTCTTCCATCGTTGTTGGCATGAAACTGGTAAGGCAAGGCGAGGCAGATGCGTTCATCAGCGCAGGGTCCTCGGGTGCGGTGGCCGCCAGTGCTGCAACATACCTCGGCATGGTGGAAGGCATGGAGAGACCAACCCTCGGTGGCGGTTTCAGCAGCTTCGCGCCCAACATTGTGATGATGGATCTCGGCGCAAACGTAGACTGCAAGCCGCATCAGATGGTGTCATTCGCGATTGCGGGAACGGTATATGCCCGAACACTATACGGAATCGCAAATCCGACCGTTGCCCTTCTCAGCACGGGTGCGGAACAGGGCAAGGGCAATGAACTCGTGAAAGAGGCCTACCCACTATTGCAGCAGAGCGGCCTCAATTTCATTGGGAACATCGAAGGCAACGAGATATTGCTCAGCAAGGCAAACGTCATTTTGTGTGACGGATTTGTTGGCAACGTACTCTTGAAGTTCTATGAGAGTATCGGAACCAGGGGAAGGGCATGGTTCATGGGCAAGGCTCCCATATGCAAGGGACTGGTCGGATTTCTGTTTGACCGCTTTCTCCCACTCAAGAAGCTGTCATACGAGGGAGAAGAACAAGGGTCTGGTATCCTGTGGGGTGTAGACGGTGTCGTGAGGATTGCGCACGGCAATTGTAAGGCCGAGCACGTCGTGCACGGCATAAATGCAGCAAGAAAGGCAGTTGAAACCAACATAGTTGGCAGCCTGAAGAACGAAATTGCTCTTCTCAAGGAGCAAGGCAAGATTTAGCAAGGAGGGCTCAGTTCATGACTGTTGAAGAAGAAGTCAAACAGATCGTTTCAAGAATCGTCCATGTCGAAGAATCTACCATTACCCGGGAAGGAACATTCAAAGAGATGAAGGCGGACTCCCTGGATATAGTGCAAGCTCTGGTTGCCGTCGAGGAAAAGTACGATATTGAGATACCTGATGAAGAGGCGCAGAAGTTCACCAACTTCGGCGACTTCGTCGATTTCGTAGTGGCAGAAACAGCTAAAAAGGGGTAGTCATGGTCAACCCATTGCAAGGAAAAGTCGCACTGATAACCGGCAGTGGTCGAGGCATAGGCAAGGCAACTGCTCTGCGCCTCGCATCCGATGGTTGCGACATCGTCGTCAATTTCTTCAGGCGGCGTGATGCTGCAGAGCAGACAGCCGAAGAGATACGGGCGCTCGGTGTGCGCGCTGAGGTTGTCAAAGCCAATGTCGGAGACCCTGCCAAGATAGAAGAGATGTTCCAGTTCGTTGGTGAGAAGTTCGGATATCTGGACATCTTCATCAGCAACGCCGCGTCCGGCGTCGGACGTCCCGTCTTCGATATAGATGCCAAGGCATGGGACTGGACCATGAACATCAACGCCCGAGCGTTGCTTCTCGGTGCACAGCAGGCCAGGCCACTCATGACTGGCAGGGGCGGCAAGATAGTCAGCATTTCCAGTCTGGGTTCCCAATTCGTCTGGCCAACCTATACCGCCGTCGGCGTATCGAAGGCAGCGCTGGAGGCACTCACCCGGTATCTCTCGATAGAGATGATTCCGGACGGAGTCTCCGTAAATGCCGTATCCGCCTCAGCGGTCAACACGGAAGCGCTCCAGTTCTACATCAAGGAAGGTTATGTCAAAGACATGAATGCAACCACTCCCGTGGGGCGGATGGTAACCCCGGAGGACGTGGCGGAGGCTGTCGCCTTCCTCTGCAGCGAGCAGGCCTACATGATTCGCGGGCAGACAATCATAGTGGACGGGGGCACATCCGTATCGCTCTACCCACCGGTTATTGAGAAAGGAGAGGCATAATGCAAACTCCGAGAGTAGTGGTCACGGGCATGGGGACCATCAATCCCCTCGGCCACTCAGTTTCAGAGTTCTGGAAAGGTGCCGTGGCCGGCAAGTCCGCGATAGCACCGATAGCCCGCTTTGACGCAAGCAAGCAATACGCCAAAGTGGATGCAGAAGTCACCAACTTCGATGCATATGACTACATGGACCCGAAAGCTGCGGACAGGAACCCGCGTTCGGTTCACTATGGCGTAGCCGCCGCGAGAGAGGCCATGGCCCAGTCCGGCATAGACATGGAGCGGGAGGTACGGGAGAGGGTTGGCGTAACCGTCGCCTGCCTCGCAGAGAGCGATTACATCGTACAGCAGAGCGCCATTCTGGAACGCCGTGGCCCCCGAAGGGTGGACCCACTCTTCATCGCCCGTTCCGGCCCCAGCGCCCCTGCAATGCAGATTGCAATGACATTCGGTGCTAAAGGCCCCAACAGCAGTCCCAACAGTCTGTGCGCCTCCGGTGCGGATGCCATCGGCACCGCCGCGAACTTCATCAGACTCGGCTATGCCGATGTGATGGTCGCAGGCGGCTCTGATTCCACGCTGTCACCCGTAGGAATCGCCGGACTGGACATACTCGGTGCTCTCACAAGGGAGACGGACCACACCAAGGCATGTCGGCCCTTTGACGCCAACAGAAGCGGATTCGTGTTTGGTGAGGGTGCAGGCATCCTGGTACTGGAATCGTTGGAGCATGCCCAGGCACGTGGCGCTGACATTCTCGCGGAGGTTGCAGGTGCGGCATGGTCGTTTGACGCGTATGACCAGACAGCTCCTGCTCCTGAGTCCGAAGCGTACGCCATGAAAGACGCGCTTGCGAGGGCAGGCGTCACGGCCGCTGATGTGGACTACGTCAACGCGCACGGTACAAGCACCCGGCTGAACGACCCAACAGAGACCAAGGCACTCAAATTGGCACTTGGTGAGTACGCCTACAAGGTGCCCATCAGTTCAACGAAGTCCATGATAGGTCATGCAATCACTGCGGCCGGCGCCACAGAGTCCATCATCTGCGTCATGACCATCAAGAACGGCATCATTCACCCCACCATCAATTATGAGACCCCTGACCCCGAGTGTGACCTGGACTACGTCCCCAATGTGGCCAGAGAGGCGAAGGTAGACGTGTGCCTGACAGACAGTTTTGGCCTTGGTGGCGAGAACAGTTGTCTCGTCTTCAAGCGATTCAACGGATAGCGAGCGTGTGCAGAAGGGCCGGGAGTACCGGCCCTTCGTTCTATTTGGAGGCAACATGGAACTGGAAGGCAAAGTCGCCGTCGTAACCGGTGCATCCCGTGGACTGGGTAGAGCCATCGCGCTGAGACTTGGTGCCATGGGAGCAAGAGTCGCCGTCAACTACGTGAACATCGACCCTCAGAACGAGATAGACGCGAAAGACGTTGTCTCGGCGCTGCAAGCGCTGGGCGCGGAGGGCTTCATCGTAGAGGCGGATGTGACCAACGGCGAGTCCGTCAAGCGCATGATGGATGAGGTGGTGGAGAAGTACGGCAGCATACACATCCTCATCAATAATGCGGGCATCACCAAGGATGGCCTTCTGATACGTATGACGGAGAAGGCATGGGATGATGTTCTGGACATCAACCTGAAAGGCACCTTCCTCTGCTCCAAGCACGCCCTCAAACCCATGATGAAACAGGGCTGGGGCCGCATTGTCAGCCTGGCATCCATTGCGGGCGTCATCGGCAACCCCGGCCAGACGAATTACTCTGCCTCCAAGGGAGGCATCATCGCCTTCACCAAGAGCCTCGCAAAGGAGATGGGGTCCAAAGGCATCACCGCGAATGCGGTTGCGCCCGGGTACATACATTCGCAGATGACAGAGGTGTTACCGGAAGAGGTTCGCGCCAGGTTCATCGAGATGATTGCGCTGCGCCGTGCCGGAGAGCCGGAAGAGGTGGCCGACGTTGTCGCGTTCCTCGCTTCGGACCGGGCTTCCTATGTGAGCGGTCAGGTCATCAGCATCGATGGCGGTATGTAGACGGCGGCCAACCGCCACCTCCGAAGACAGCGGCCGGCACACAATACTGTTTCTTGCGCCTGTCACCTGCGAGTAATAGAATAGACAGGAGCCATGGAAACCGCTGAACGCTACACTCCAACCATGGCGCACGAGACGCACCGCGCCCCCACACCCCACATCCCTCAGGCAGCAGTATGAGAAGCCACACTATCAGTTCAGGGTTGCGCAGGTTCAGAACAGGCTGGAAAGCGTACATCACACAAAGCCTCGTGGCAGGTATCACAACCACCTTCATACTGCTCGTGCTCAATCTTGAACACGCGGTCATCATTGCCGCCCTCGGCGCCAGCGCGTTCATCGTGTTCGGAAGACCGTTCGACCTCACCGCGCGGCCATATAACGTCATCGGCGGGCACCTCGTCGGCTTCACGATAGGCTCCCTCTGCGCCACAATGCCACATGCATCCACGTTTGCCACGCTCAGTCTGTATGGTCTGGCCGTAGGCTTGTCCGTCTTCCTGATGGTACTTCTAAATATGCAGCACCCACCCGCGTCTGCCACCGCACTCGGCATTGCTATGCGCGGATACTCCTCGGAAGCGCTCGTCGGTGTGCTTACAATCATTCTCGTGCTCGCTTTCGTGCACTACGTATTGAAACCATATCTGCGGAATCTCTTCTAGATGAAGATACTGGCGATTGAGACATCCTGTGATGAGACTGCCGCCGCGGTTGTTGAGAACGGCACTCTCATCCTCTCCAACGTCGTGGCATCGCAGATAGACATCCACCGCCGCTACGGCGGCATTGTGCCTGAGGTAGCCTCCAGACAACACATGCTCTCCATGGTACCGGTATATGAGGAGGCCCTCCATGTTGCCGGACTATCCCTGCACGACATCGACAGGGTAGCGGTTACGTACGGCCCTGGACTGGCCGGTTCTCTTCTGGTTGGAGTGAACTTTGCCAAGGCGCTCGCAGTCGCCGGCGGGATACCCCTCTCCGGTGTGAACCATATGGAAGGACACGTCTACGCAAACTGGCTCGCCTTCCCCATTGAGGCCGATGACACATCACGCTTCCCCTGCCTCTGTCTCATCGTGTCCGGTGGTCACACCGAACTGCAGCTCATGACGGGTCACGGACAGTATGAGCTTCTTGGCCGAACCCGTGACGACGCAGCTGGAGAGGCCTTCGACAAAGCTGCACGGCTACTCGAACTCGGCTACCCCGGCGGGCCTGTCATCGAGAAGGCCGCAATCCGTGCGAATGACAGCCTCGTCCTTCCGAGGGCATGGCTCAAGGGTACGTATGATTTCAGTTTCAGCGGACTCAAGACCGCGCTGTGGCATAAGGTCAACAGGGAAGAGATTGTCGGAAACCCCCAGCTCACCGCGAATGCGGCGGCGGGTTTTCAAGAGGCTGTGGTTGATGTACTGGTCAGGAAGACGATTGACGCAGCGGAGGAGCATGGTGCCGCGTGCATCTCGCTCAGTGGCGGGGTGGCTGCCAACTCCCATCTGAGAGATAAGTTGACGAAAAACTCCCCCATAAAGGTACTGGCCCCGCCTTTGTCATTCTGCACTGACAATGCAGCCATGATAGCCGCTTGCAGCTACTTCAGCGGCACGACCTCCAGCCCGGGAGGGCCCGAGTTGGACGTTCTGCCCGGACTATCCCTCTAGCGCGTCTCTCTTCCGGTAACGGCTGCAGGCAGCCCGCTCACCACATTGCCGATGCGTTCAATCGCCGCCTCGATACGTTCCATGGATGTCGTAAACGCAAGCCTGAGATGCCCTTTGCCTTGCTCTCCAAATACTGACCCCGCCAGGGTAGCAACTCCCGCTTCCTCCAATAGCACGTGGGCAAGTTCCACATCGCTCATGCCCACACCTGTGATGTTAGGGAATGCGTAGAACGCGCCTTCAGGCATATGACAGGAGAACCCGGGAATTGCGTTCAGCCCGTTGACAATCGTATCTCTGCGTCTCTGAAACTCACCAACCATGGATTGCACACAGTCCTGCGGTCCTTCCAGGGCACTGACCGCCGCATATTGCACGAAGGTGGATGAACACGTAACGCTATTCGTCGCCAGGCGCACGAAGGAATCAACCAGCGCGGGCGGCACCACCGCATAGCCAAGCCTCCAACCGGTCATACAGTACGTCTTTGAAAAACCACTCAACAGAATGGCGCGATCGCTCATCCCGGGGAACTCCGCCACACTGCTGGGCTTCTCTCCGTAGTAGATTTCCTCGTACGTCTCGTCGGACAACACCACCATGTCATGCTCAAGTGCCAGTTCGGCGACCTGCGCAAGGTCATTCTCGGTGAGCATTCCCCCGGTCGGATTGTGCGGAGAATTCAGCATCAGCAGCCTGGTTCGCGGCGTAATGGCTGCGCGGAGCTCTTCCATATCCAGACGATAGCCCAGTTCCTCGCGTAGCGGCACAGGAACCGCTTTGGCTTCCGCGAATTCGATGACCGTGGGAAACGCTGCGAATGCAGGGTCGATGTATATCCCCTCGTCACCTTTCTCCAAAGTGGCGAGAGCTCCGTAAAACAGCACAGGTCTCAGTCCCGGCGTCACCACCACGCACCCGGGATCCACAGGCACCCCACTACGCGCACCTACGGACGCCGCAATGGCTTCGCGCAGTCTGAGAACACCTTGAGGGT
>Ga0255384_10124_pt1 | contig 12963 bp, 12 predicted proteins | sample ANMaggSeSYBR01F7_FD_182106 | JGI IMG/M metagenome (GOLD analysis project Ga0255384, IMG submission 182106) | Sediment cell enrichment communities from methane seep in Santa Monica Basin, California, United Staets - ANME aggregate JGI... | ecosystem: Environmental > Aquatic > Marine > Cold seeps >... | reverse complement strand
AGGATGGATTCCCGCTTTCGCGGGAATGACAGAGGAGGAGCCGTGAATGTCAGGAGATTCCTCGGGAATGACAGAAGGTGGATGAGATTGCTTCGTCGCTTCGCTCCTCGCAATGATAGAGGAAGGAATGTTTTTGTTGGTTTTGGGCTGGTGCTCTTCTATAATATGACGGATTTTGGCGGCTGTGCCTACTGGGACAGTGCTTTTATTAACTATTACTTTATATTCATTCAGGTGATGAGCAATTTGCTGGGCTACTTTTTCAATCTGCTTTAAATTAGCAGAACCATCATTATTAGGTGGAGTACCAACGGCAATAAATATTACCTTTGATTGCTTAATTGCTTTTTCTATATCAACGGTAAAACCAAGCCTGCCGGCTGTTACATTTTTCTTGATTAAGGATTCTAAATTTGGCTCATAGATAGGGACTTTACCGGAATTTAGACCTTTAATTTTTTCACTATCTTTATCTACACAGATAACTTCCAATCCAAAATCAGAAAGACAGGTTCCGGTGACAAGACCTACATAACCTGTACCTATAATACATATTTTCATAAATATTACCTCCCTTTGAAAATCTTTTTCTTATTAACTATTGGTAAGCTTTTTGGCGGTTATCAACAGATATCATAAAGACTATTTTATTTTTATCATCAATCTCATAGAAAAATCTGTAGCTGCTTATTCTATAGCGCCAGGTATCCGGTTTATAGTTTACAAGTTTTTTAATGTTTTTACCGAAATAAGAGTTTTGTTTTAGTTGGGGATAGATATAGGTGAGAAGTTTTGTTTTTATCCGTTCCTGCTGGCTACCAAAATCTTGTTCAAGGTCTTTTAGGAATTGGTTGGTCTCAAATATTTTAAACTTATTCAATAAATCTTCCCTTCACTTCTTTAGCATCGCAATGTCCGATTTTTAATTTTTCAATTAGGTTTTTATCTGATTTAATCTGGGCCATCTCAATGGAGTCTACATAATAAGATTCTTCTATATCTTTTATAACGCTGGCGGTGATAAAATTAGAAATAGGACGATGCTCAATCTTAGCAGCAGCCGATATCCTCTCATATTCTTCTTCTGAGAGTCGTAATGTTACTACTTTAGCCATCTAAAGCCTCCTTATTTATAATATTCTATGAGCTTCAAATATATTCTAATATATTCTTAATCATCTGTCAAACAAACGGATTTACGAGCTTGGGGATATAGAATGTAGTTATCTTTACTAATGTAAAAAGGCCAGACACTAGGTCTGCCCCTACAAACGACTAAAAGTTGCCTTTTTAATCAACCAACATCTCTTTTATTATAGATTTCACTTTATCAATATTTTTTTGATCTATCTCCCCCAGCTTCTTTATTAATCTTTTTCTATCTACGGTACGGAGTTGGTCTAAAACAATCCACGCTTCTTTCCCGGTAAATTTAAGAGGGATACGAGTAGGGTAGAAATGCGATTGAGTGGTCATGGGAGCAATTATAACTGTGGAAATATTTTTATTCATTTCATCAGGAGAAATAACTAAACAGGGACGGACTTTTTTTATTTCATGTCCTATAGTAGGGTCAAGAGTAATGAGGTAAACTTCGTATTGTCTTATTACCATTCCCAATCCGCCATATCTAAATCAATTCCATCGTTAATAATAAGTCGATCATCTTTATTTTCCTTCATTTTTTTAAAATATTTCTCCCAACCTTTTCTGGATTGTTTCTTAACGGGTTTAATAATAATATTTTCACCTTTTATTTCCAAAAAAACATCCTCCTCTATATGGCATTGCTCTAATACTGCCTTTGGTATCCTGATACCCTTTGAATTACCTATGGGAATTATAGTAGCTTTCATATGTAAACACCTTCTTAATAGCTTTTATGGTAATTATAATGTAATTACATATAAATGTCAATTTTTCAAAAAAATAACCCGCATCTTGTATTTTTCTTTTTTTCTATCATTGCGAAGGAGTGAAACGACTGTGGCAATCCCTACTATAAACGAAAAACGAATAACTAAAAACCCTTCCTTATTCCCGCACTTCTTCCCCACACTATAACTATCCGCTATTCCTATCCTCTGATTTTGTATTTTCTTTCTTTACTCGCACCTCGTAACTCGAACCCATCTTTATATCTCGCACCTCGCATCTTGCAACTTGCAACCTTCTTTATCTTATCTTCACTAAATACCAAATACCAACGACCAACGACTAAATAATTTTAACTCGCAACTCACAGTTTGAATTTTTCTTTATTTCTTTTCTTCACTAAATACTAAATACTATTTTGCAAACTAAATACCAACGACCAAATACTATTCTTTTTTCCGCACCATTCCTATACTCTTGTAGTATATTTCTTGAATTTGTTCTTTGCCTATTTTTTATTTAATCAACTAATTAACTAATTAACTTAAATTTGCAATTTTTACAATGCAATTCAGTTGATATAAATTTCTGGTATATCAAGAGTTGGAAGAAATAGATTAAATAATTTATGCTTAATCGTAATTTCATATTAGAATATCATCGAGGCGCTTTCATTTTACAGTAAAAAGAATGTTGAAAACTATGGATTGAAACAAGATATTCAAAATCTATAATAAATGTTTTCAAAGTGCACAAAATAAAATCAATAAAGCACTTTTTTATCTCAACGAACTCAGTAGGCCACTTTATTATACTGCTTTCTATATTGAACTCTTGTTACTGGTAAATATATTCCTTACTTATTTGTTTATTTTTTAAATCAAAAATAAATACTACCCCACGCTCTGTTTCATTAAGATTTAGCAACTCTCTTGCTTTTAATTCATTTTTCCATTTAGCAATATTTCTATGAGCATAAAATACAATCTGAGGAAGTATTTTAAAGTCTATTGTTTTAATAAATACTATCTCGTTATCATCTGCATTACTTGCGATAATTTGTCCAATCTCCTTATAAAACAACGTATTGTCTTCTATGACATCTGCTTGGTATATATATAAAGAAAGCATGGTCATTAAAATAATTATCGAATTTATTACTCCGATCTTTAATGTTCTAGTTTTGTCAGAAATATCTTTACAAAAGGTATTAACCAGTCTTAAGTAAATTAAGGACGTAATAATTGAAATAAAAATCCCTGTTTTTAGAACAGAAAAATCATGTATACTTGTAAAATTGAAGAATACCACATGATGCATGAGCACAGGAACTATACAGAGGTATAGAGAAACAGCCTCAATTTTATTTCTGTGCAATATATCTCTAGTTGGATATTTTTTAAGTACCGCAAGATACATTAAAGCAACTATACATAAAATGATCAAAAATGGCAAGTAACCGTGATAGTAATGAGATACTATTCTTTTCCAAGATGTTAAATTACTATAATCTAAACCAATAGCACTATATTGACTAAATCCACTTCTATATAGATATTTTTTCATAGATGATTTAATAAAAGCATCTAATCCACTTATTTGCGAATAATGCCAAATTGTCAAAGATAGAGATGCTATCGATGAAATCGTAATGCAGGGTAGAACCATTCTAATTGATACTTCTTTCATGTTAAAAAGAGCATAAATGAAAACTGCGAAGGCAAAAAATACTCCAAGCCATTCTGTGTAAATCATGAAGAAATTAATAATTCCTAACAAAACACAGGAAATCAATTTCCCTTCATTTTTAATAATTTTTAAAAATAGGTATATCCCAATGATAAAAAATGGTTGCACAAGCATGTCAGACATATAAACATTGGAATGGAACCATAGAGAGGCTGGGGAAAACAAATATATTGAAAAACCAAGTAAAGCCGGAATATTTACTTTATTAATATAATATTTATTGGTTAATAGAGAAATTATTAATAAAATAAACAAAGAGCTAATGAAATGTATGGCTATATTGAATATCTGCAGAGGTAGAACATCAGGATAGACATTAAACAATCTAAATATTACATAGGGGAATATGTAGGCAAAAGGAGGATATGAAGTATAATAGAAATTACCTTCCTCATCTTTGAGGTTAGCTTGATTATTAATATTCCTATCTGCTTTATTATCATAGGTCATGATAGGAAGAAATCTGTGGGTGAAATCGCCTTTTTCGTACCAAATTTGTTGAGTTCTTAAGACGGTAGATGTCAACCATTCATGATGATAACTTAACGGTCTATTAATATTCGGCACTCTAACTAAGATGCTGATAATTAAGAATGAAATAATAATGAATCCGACAAAATATTTTTTACTTGTATAATTTGATGAAATTATATTTACATTACCTCTTTTCATGATACTCTTTTTCGATATTGACATTCCAAATATTATCTTTGGACTTAATATTCTTAGTAATATTATCAACTGCAATCATCGCCGACAGCATTGAATGGTCTTGATTGTTATATCTGTGCATGCCGTTTCTACCTATCAGGAATAAATTTTCAAACCGATCAACAAAACTTCTGATTACATGAAACCGGTCATATGTTCCAAAATAAGCAGGATAGACTTTAGACATTCGGATGACAACACTATCCAGTACATCATCTTTTTTTATAATTTCAATTTTGTCCAATTCATCAATAGCAAACTTAGCAAAGCTATCATCAGACTTATTCCATAGATCGTCTCCCTCATTACAAAAATATTCCAATCCTATCCATGCTGTGCTTTCATCCTTTACCAGGTAAGGACTCCAATTATTAAATATTTGAAGCCTACCCACTCTTACATCCTTTTCCTGAATATATATCCAATTATCGGGAATTATATTGTTAATCGTTTTTATCCTGGTTTCATTTTTTACTTTTAACTTACTTAAAAGTAAGCCGACTGTTATAAAATCACGATACATCAACCCATCAGCTACTTCGTGGACCTCTTTTGGTACTTCTTTACCAAAAGATTGAATTAAATCTTTTACGGGCATTGTAGAGAAAAAATAATCCCCTTCTTTAGTTGTGATATCTCCAGAAACCTCATCTTTTACTTTAGCACTGGCAATCTTTTTATCCTGATGCTCGAAACCTATCACTTTCTTGTTTAAATGTATTTCCCCTCCTTTTTCTTGAATGATTCTGGCAACTTCTTCCCATAATTGACCCGGACCTAATTTAGGATACATAAATTGCTTTATTAGACTAGTCTCTATATCTTTCTGTTCAAGAGAAGAATTTTTTGAGAAAATATTTTTTAAGGCGCTATGGATTGTCTTGGAAATTGATAAACCCTTTACTCTCTGTGCTCCCCATTCAGGTTTAATCTTGTCGCAAGGAACTCCCCAAACTTTTTGAGTATAATCTTTAAAAAAAGTCTGATATAACTCCCTGCCAAATCTATTAATGAAAAAATCTTCTAATGAACTTTCATTTTTAATTGGGGAAAGCCTAATTTTGATATAACTCAAACCAATTTTAATAATTCTTGTCATACCTAGATTTGATGATAAATTAAGGTTTAAAGATATAGGATAATCGAAGAACTTTCGTAAAAAAAATATTCTCGAAATACGTTTGCGAAATAACATTACTCGATCAGTTTTTTCAGGATCTGGAGCATTTCCTCCCTTAAAGCAGGAACTATTTCTGTTAACTAAAATATCATCTTTTGAAGGTGAACCCTGTAAAGGTAAAATATTTTGCCACCATTGCATAACTCTCTCAGATTTAGAGAAAAACCTGTGTCCTCCGATGTCTATCCTGTTTCCTTTATATTGAACTGTCTTCGCAATGCCACCAATATCAGCACTAAGCTCATAAATTATAGGTTTAATGTCCGTTCTCTCTAATAATTCATAAGCGGCAGTTAATCCTGCAGGTCCAGCTCCGATTATTATTGCTGTTCTTTGTCCCATATTTATTCCTAATGAAATAGAATGTATTTTCTAGCAAAGAAATTCCACAAGTATACAAACACTGTAGAAGCTATCTTTGAAAACAAATAATGAAAATGAATCTGTTCGGTAAAAACCCAAATTAACAAAATATTTAAACCAAGTCCTATAATCCCAATTAATACAAAGATTCCAAATTCGATTGACTTACTATTAAATGCCCTTTTATTGAAAACCCAAACAATACTCAAAATATAGTTTGTAATTAAACCTAAAATAAATGCTATTCCAGCAGATATCAGATAGTAAAGATGAAGAAATTCTGTAAAGATAAATAATGAGCTAAAATCAACAATAAATGCTATTCCACCAACAAAAGTATAGCGAAATAGTTGAATAAGAGTATTGTCCTTATTTTCTTTTAATAACATTTGGTTCTTTTTTATCATGTTTATGTTTTCGCAAAAAATGTAAAATATAAACTCTTGGGAAGGTTCAATATAAAATATAAAACGTAATTCATTGTTATAATACGTTTTATATTTTAAAAATCCTTCTTTTACTATCAAAATAAATTATAAAAAACAAAAAAAGACATCTGGTAAAGGATATAGAACTGGTTATTATCCGGTTAATATGAGTATTTCCAAATTTTCCCCCTACATCCTATTCTTTATATTTGCTTGACCGGAAGACTGGCAGACCGGACAACCGGCAGACTATTCCTATCCGTTGATCTTGTATTTTTCTTTTGCTTGCAACTTGAAACTCGCACCTTGCAACTATTTTTATATTTTCTTTGCTAAATACTAACGACCAACGACTAGCGACTAATTGACCGGAAGACCGCCAACCTGCATTTATAACCCGCATCTTCTCCCTTTCATCTTAACTTGTAACTCGAAACTTGCAACTTGCAACCTTCTTTATATCTCGCACCTTGCATCTTGCACCTTTCCCGCACTTCTTCCCCACGCCTATACGCTATCCGCTGTACGCTATACGCTAGTATGCAACTTGTACCTTGACAATAAAGATAATAATGTTATTATGTAATAAATAGATGTCCTAATTAGACGGAGGTTTATTATGACTACTCAAGAAAAAGTAACTATTTCATTACCCAAAGAATTAGTCAATACCCTAAGAAAAGTAATTCCTGATAGAAAGAGAAGTAAATTTATTGCTGATTTATTAACAAAACAATTCCAAAAACAAAAAGAACTTGCTATGACAAAAGCATATAAAGATGCATACACTGAAATAGAAACAGAAAATAAAGAATTTGAGGGAACTATAAATGATGGGATATCCTAAAAAAGGAGAAATATATTTAGTAAATTTCGACCCCACTATTGGGCACGAAGCAAAGAAAAAAAGACCTGCTCTAATTTTATCCAATAATATTCACAACCAATATTCGCCCTTGGTTACTGTAGCCCCCTTATCTTCCAATACAAATAAAGTCTATCCGTTTGAAGTATACGCAGCAAAAAAATCAACAGGTTTAAAGGGAAATTCCAAGATAATGATTATACAACTTAGAAGCGTAGACAAGAAAAGGTTAATAAATAAAATAGGAGATATCGAAGATAAAGAAATTTTAAACAAAATAAACAAAGTGATTAGTGAACATTTTAGTTTATAGAATATCACGACTAAATACTATTTTTTACATCTCGCGTCTTTTTTTGTATTTGTATTTATTCTTGGTATTTTCTTCGACCGGTAGACTGGTAAACCGGCAGACCGGCAGACTATATTTACTACCCACATCTTCTCCCTTTCATCTTAACTTGTAACTCGAAACTTGCAACTTGCAACCCTCTTTATCTTTTCCTCACCATATACTATATACTCGATACTCGATACTCGATACTCGATACTCGATACTCGATACTCGATACTCGATACTCGATACTCGATACTCGATACTATATACTCGATACTGTTTTCCCCTGACCGGTAGACTATTCTTTCCCGCACTTCTTCCCCACACTATAACTATGACTATTATTATACGCCAACCCGCACTTATAACTCGCACTTAATTTTATCTCTTCCTAACTATATACTAAATACTATATACTAAATACTGTTTTTCACTCGATACTCGATACTATATACTCGATACTGTTTTCACTATATACTGTTTTTGTATCTTGTATCCTAATTAGTCAATTAGTCAATTAATCTTTATCTTCATCTTAATTGGTGAATCGGTAAATTGGCTAATCGGTCAATTAATTTATACCCACATGTAAGCCTGCAAACCGGAAACTAAAAACTGAAAGCCAAAGGCTTTCCACTCGCAACTTGCAACTTGCAACTTGCAACCATATACCCACAATTATACTTGATAAAAAGGGAGGTGATTTTATGGTCAAATTTTCGCTCTTCTCTTCATCTTAGATATACAACAAAAGTCATTCTAATATTTGTTCCAGTTTTTAGTTATAAAAAAATAAAAGAAAGGAAATGTACTATCAATGAATATTAAAGACTTAAAAAATTATGGTATCCCCTCTTGTGTCCTGGATATCTGGAAAGAAAATTATTCTCCACATTTATTACCACTACAGGAGGAAGCGGTGAGAAATTATGGGATTCTTAGTTGTGTGGGAAATGAGGAAGGGCGTATACAATACGCCCCTACAGGAGACAATAACAAACGAGAGGAAGTTCGCAATGACGGAATTGCTAATCAGAATCTTTTAGTTATCGCTCCGCCTTCCTCGGGTAAGAGTTTTCTCGGAGAGATGGCCGCTATGGCACAGGCAATTCATCAGAAAAAGATTATCTATTTAACCCCTTTCAGATTTTATGCTGAAGAGAAATACAGCTACTTTCAAAACCTTTACAGTAACTGCGGAGCAGAAAGTATAATCTCTACCCGTAACCGTAAAGAAGATGACTGCCGTATACTCCAGGGAGATTATAAGCTGGCAGTAATGGACTGTGAGAAATTCAATTATTTTCTCTTGATGTATCCTGAATTTTTAAGCGATGTCTCTTTAGTGATAATAGACGAAATGCAGATTATAGATGACCCCAAATGGGGACATCTATTAGAGGAGATAATTGACCAGCTGTTGAAAAAGGATTTAGCAAATCTTCGGATTATCGCTCTTTCCGCTTTAATAAAAAATCAGGATATTCTCCTAAAATGGTTCCCCGCTCATCTCCTTATCTCTTATCCCCATCCGGTAGAGATGCGTAAAGGAGTAGTAAGAGAAGGTGTCTTCAAATACACTACTTCGAAAGAGGAAAAAGACTTCCGGAGAGAAGTATTTTTTAAACCGGAGGCCGTCCGGGATAACTGTTTTGAAGATTATCTCCTGAAAACTGTGAAATATTTCATAAAGAAAGATGAGTCGACTTTGATATTCTTTGCTACCCCTGAGGAGACCCGGCAACGGGCCGGATGGCTGGCCTCCCGCCTGGAATCCCCTGCTGCTTCCTCTGCCATAAAAGAGCTTTATCAGATGGAAGAGACCCTATCCCGGAATGAACTGTTAGAGTTACTGGGGAAAGGAGTGGCTTATTATAACCCGGAACTATCCTGGGAAGAGAGAAATCTGATGGAAACTTACTTAAAAAAAGGAGAGATAAAGATTGTCTGTGCCTCTACTAAATATTCTATCGGCCTTAATCTGCCTTTTAAGAATATTATCATTCCTTCAGATAAAATTCACAATAATGACGGAAACTACCTCCACGATTATCGAACCGGTCTTTCTTTTACCGATATCCAAAATATGAGTAGAAGAGCCGGTAACGAAAACTTTGGCCGGATAATCTTCTTGGCCCATTCTTTGCTCTCCGAAACCATCCATCGGAATACTTATTTTAATTCCTCCGGGCATCGCAATAAACACAAAACGGCAAATAGGCAACCGATTAAGCAAGAAAAAGATCTACTCACCTATCTGCTAAGACTAGTAGTAAAGCATAGATTAAAATCGGATGAGATAAAGAAATATGTAAGGGAAGGGGGGAATCGCCTTTCCGGCTACTGGCACTTCAGCTTTAAGCAGGAAAATATAGAGAAAAAAATAGATAGATACCTGAATATTCTAAAAGGAAATAAATTAATCAAGGAAATCAAAGGAGGTATTTTATCGCCTACAGCTAAAGGTATCCTGAGCACCGCTCTAATAATAAAAGCGGAGACTTACATTTCCTTAAAAAGCTGGATGGAGTATAGTAAAAAAGGGGAAATCAGTGAACTGGAAATACTTCTGCTTTTAGCTTTTAGCGCAGACGGCAGAGCACTGCCCATTCCCTTTTCCCAGTTTTACAAGGATGATGAGCAAAAAGGGAGCTACAGTCAGAATTGCAGAGGAAATTACCGGAACAAGCTCCTGCATCTGGTCATAAAACAGGGGGAGGAAGATAAGAAGTTCTACCGGAATAAAATTATGCTGAAAAAAATAAAAGAAGAAGCCATCCCACTGGAATACTATCTGGCTTTTAAGAAGACCTGCTTGTTGTATGATTGGATAAAGGAAGATAAGGATATTAAAAGCATTGAGCAAAAGTATGGACTTTACGTGGGAACTATCCAGTTACTGGGAGAGGGTTTTTCCTGGTTGGCTGACAACCTGATGGAGATAGCCAAAAATGAAGGCTGGAAAAAAGACCGGGAAGAAGACTTAAATAAGATAAAGATATTATCTGAAAGATTGATTGACGGTGTAGAGGAAGAAGGTCTAAATTTATCTCTGTTGCACATCCCCGGATTAAGCCGGTACTATATTAAAAAATTGCTTCATGCAGGTTATAATAATGGCCAGTGCCTGAAAGAACTCTCCGAAGAAGAATTAGCTAAAGTCTTATCTCAAAAATTAGCCCGGAGGATTAAAAAAGGGATAAACTTTAAAAACGGTGAATTTGTAACTGAAAAACCGACAACTGAAAACCGAAGACTTCCCTCCTGAAACCCGTAACCCTCAACCTGAAACCCGTAACTTCCCTCCTGCACCTTCCCTTTCTTCCCCTCCCCCTCGCAGGGGGAGGACTAAGGTGGGGGTTTTACTAAATACTAACGACCAACGACTAACGACTAATCCTTCTTGTAATCTTCAACCCGAAACTTGCAACTCGAAACCTGTAACCATCTTATGCATTGACATCCTCCGCCCGGATAGAATCATCTTTGAAGGGAAAAAGATTGAGGTAACCGCCAAAGAATTTTCCTTGATTCATCTCCTGGCCCAACACAACGGGCAGGTAATGAGCTATGAAGACATTGTAAAGAAATTATGGGGACCCAACACTGAAGCAATCTATACCCGGGTAATTTCTCATTTTTCGAAAATCAAAAATAATATTTTAAAAACTATCGGAAAAAGCAAAAAGAATAAAGAAAAGGTGAATAATATTTTTAAAGTAATCTCTCGAAGGGGGATAATGTTAAATTTAGCAAAAGATAAATTGCAAATAATTTAATTTTTTTCATTTTTCCCCTAATTTTAAAGAATTTTTGCTTAAAATACTGAAAAAATAAAAATTATTTTCTTAATTAAAATCCAGGTAACCCTTGTGTTACCTGGATTTTTTCTATTCCTTTAACTTTTAAATGCAGCAAAGAAAAAACAAAGAAAAAAAAGTGAAAAAACAAAGAAAAAACTCGATACTTGATAATTTCACATATGATAAATTATAACTGTAGGAGTTCGATTCATCGAACCCGTCTTTCTGTCATTGAGCGAAGCAACGCGGCAATCTCATCTTGTATTTTGTATTTTATTTCTTAACTTGCACCTTGCAACCTGTATTTTATCTTTGTATTTTCTTTACTAAATACTAACGACTAAATACTACTTTTAACTCGCAACTTGCAACTATTTTCGACAAAGGAGAAAATCTATGGAAAAAGAAAAACCAAATAACCAAAATAAACTACGCCGTGTAGCAAAAGAAGGCTACATCATTGTACCCAACTACTTCCTAAGGGAATGGGTCAAGCTATTGGGAATAGGACCTTCCCTGCTCTATCTCCAACTACTTTCCTATTGTCATAAAGAAAAAGATATCGTCTGGCCAACTTTAACTACCTTAAGCAACAAATTAGGCATATCTAAAAACAGCTTGCTCAGCTATCGAAAGATTCTTCTTAAATATGGACTGATTAAAAAGATAGTAAAAAGAAGAACTGCTCAGGGAAATTATCAACCTAACTTCTATAAGATTACCCCCATAGAGGGTGCAAAAATTGCACTCCGCCAAGTTCATATTTTGGTAGAGGGTAGTGCAAATACTGCACCCGGGGTGATTCAAAATTTGCACCCTAACAATACCAACCCTAAACATTACCAAGGTAACAACAACAAAGAGGGAGAAAATGCTGCTGCTGTTGATTTTAAAAAATTAAAAGAGAAAGGAGAAGAAAGAATGAGAGCAGTTAAAGAACAGTTAATGGATTTAGATTTTAAGGAGAAATTTATCGAAAAGATATTTAAAGACTATTCGACCAAGAAGATTGAAGAAAAATTAGACCAGCTTCTTAACAAAAAGAACATCCAAAACCCTCCCGCCTGGCTCATGTCCGCCCTTAAGAACGATTACCGAGATGAGGAATCTGTAGAAGAAAACGAGGATGATAAATGTAGGGGCGTATTGCCATACGCCCCTCCCCCAAATCTCATTGCGAGCTCTGATTTATCAGAGTGCGGCAATCCCAAGCATGTCAATCTCAATTCCCAAATCCCCTCTCCCCTGGAGGGAGAGGGTAAGGGTGAGGGGGAAAAGATCCTCTCCAGTGAAGAAGCAGCAAAACGATTTAAACTTCTAAGACACAAATTAATGGCAATGAAATCGCCTTAGCCTAAACTGTAGGACAAAAGCAAAGCTTGCCCTCTTTGTTCCCTCTCCCATTGGAGGGAGAGGGTTAGAGCTTGCCCCGTACTTGATACGGGGGTGAGGGGGAATTTCTTATCACTCATTACTTATTACTTATTACTTATCACGCAATTAACCAAAAGGTTAATTGCCAGAAAGGAGAAATTAAGAATGAAACTAAAAGAACTAATTAACCGTGCCAAACAAAAAAACCTAACCGCCATGGAAAAACTATTCAACCAATTCAAACCCTTACTAAAATCAAGAGCTAAAAAATACTCTCG
>Ga0255384_10123_pt1 | contig 12983 bp, 8 predicted proteins | sample ANMaggSeSYBR01F7_FD_182106 | JGI IMG/M metagenome (GOLD analysis project Ga0255384, IMG submission 182106) | Sediment cell enrichment communities from methane seep in Santa Monica Basin, California, United Staets - ANME aggregate JGI... | ecosystem: Environmental > Aquatic > Marine > Cold seeps >... | reverse complement strand
AGGGGTAAATTTATACACTACTCCTTTTTTGGGTAAAACCTCAGTAATAATTTCTTTTTCTTTTAATTTTAATTCATCTAAAAAAGATGAAAGACCAAAGATTAATGTATTTAATCCTTCCCCGGTTAAAGCAGAAATGGGAAATATTTGATAACCTTCCTTTTGGAAAACATCTTTAAGGTAGGTCATATTTTCTTTAACGGAAGTAAGATCACATTTGTTTATGGCAATAATCTGCGGTTTCTTGGTCAGTTTTTCACTAAAATTATTTAATTCTTTGTTTATAGCTCTAAAACTATATAATGGATCATCTTTTTTTATTGTAGAACCGTCGATAATATGTAAGATTATTTTAGTTCTTTCAATGTGTTTTAAAAACTTATCTCCCAAACCAGTACCCTGATGGGCACCTTCAATCAGACCGGGAATATCTGCTGCCATAAAACTTTTTACTTCATCTACACTAACTACTCCTAAATTAGGGCTAAGGGTGGTAAAGGGATAATCAGCAATCTTGGGTTTAGCCGCTGAAATCCGAGAAAGTAGAGTAGATTTTCCGGCATTAGGGTAGCCAACCAATCCTACATCAGCAATTATTTTCAGACTTAAATATAGTTTCTTTTCTTCTCCCGGTTCTCCTTTTTGGGCGAACCTGGGGCTCCTTCTAACAGAACTTTTAAATCGAAAATTTCCCTGTCCGCCCTGTCCACCCCGGGCTGCGGTAATCCTCTGTCCATTTTCGGTCAAATCACCTAAAATTGTTGAGCTGTTCATATCCTCTACCACAGTTCCCAAAGGAACTTTTATGATTAGGTCTTCTCCGTTTTTCCCTGTCTTGTTGTTTCCCTGTCCGCTTTCACCGTTTTTTGCCCTTTGATGAGGGTGATTATAAAGGTCTATTAAGGTCCCAATCTTATCATCTGCTTCAATAATTATTACTCCGCCTTTTCCTCCATCTCCTCCGTTGGGGCCACCTTTGGGGATAAATTTTTCTCTTCTGAAGCTTACGGCTCCATTTCCTCCTCTTCCTGCTCTCACTTCTATTTTTACTCTATCTACAAACATACTTTTCTCCCGCTGAAACGAAAATTTCGTACCAGAGCCTGGTACGTTTTTCATTTTTTTATTATTTTAGTTAATAATACTAAAAAACCCTGAGTTTTACAAAAAACTCAGGGTTAATTTAATAAAATTATTTTCTTATTTTAAGTTCTTTCAGCATAAACACAAACTTGCTTTCTATCTTTTCCTTTTCTTTCAAAAGTTACAAATCCTTCAATCAAAGCAAACAGGGTATCATCATTCCCTCTCCCCACATTTTCTCCGGGAAGAATTTTAGTTCCCCTCTGTCTTATCAAGATACTACCTGCTGTTACAAATTGACCGGCAAATCGTTTTACTCCTAGCCTCTTGGCATTACTATCTCTACCGTTCTTAATTGATCCCTGACCTTTTTTATGTGCCATAAATTCTCACCTCGCCCTCTTAAACCTGTTTCTGATTAAATTATATTTATAAATATTAGCTATCCTAATAATTTATATTATACCTTAAATTTTTATCTTTTCAATTAAAATTTCAGTATAAGGCTGTCTATGCCCGGTTTTTTTGCGATATCTTTTTTTGGATTTATATTTAAAAACTATAATCTTTTTAGCTTTATCCTGGTTTAAAACTTTTCCAACAACCTTAACTTTCTCTATCAGAGGCCGGCCAATAATATGTTCTCCATCCTTGTCAACCATTAGTATCTGATCAAATTCTACCTTCTTTCCCTTTTCCTGATCTAACTTTTCAACCCTGATAATATCTCCTTCTTTTACTAGATACTGTTTACCTCCGGTTGCGATAACAGCTTGCATTTTTAGCAATCCTCCTTGCCTTCTAAACTCGCCACGATTAGGCAGTAATCAGATAAATCGACTACTTTTAGACCCAACCTGAGCGGATATGAAACCGACGCTTATAAAATTTAGCATAAATTGATATGGATGTCAAATTTAATATAGTATTGAGTATATAGTATCGAGTATCGAGTTAAGGAAGAGAAGATAAAGAAAAGATAAAAATCAGGAGTCAGGAGCCAGAATAAAATACAGTGATAAGTAATGAGTAATTAGTGACAAGTTACGGGTTACAAGTTTCAAATAAAAAAGAAGTAAGGACGTATTGCTATACGCCCGTACTCTGTCATTCCCATGAAAATGGGAATCTTTCTTCTTTTTCTGTTATCTATTATATCTGGGCACGATTCATCGTGCCCCTACTTCTGAATTCTCTCTCTTCCTTTCTTCGCTATATACTATATACTATATACTATATACTAATTTAATTATTTAAACATTTGTTTAATTTTCTTTATCTCCTTTAGTCTGCCGACGGCTACTACATCTATTCTCTCTATGTGAATATTTTTTGAAGACTTGATGTAAATAGTCTTTCTTCCTTTTTTTTCTAATTGTTTAATTAACAGCATCTTTGCCCCGGATAAATTTTCTTCCACTTTAGGATGTACTCCTAATAGAACAGCTTCTGCTCTTGAAGTATTACACAACTCTTCTAACTTACGTAGAACCATATTGCTTACGGTTTCGGCAGACAAAACCCGACCCGTTCCGGAGCAATAAGAGCAAGTAGTTCTTAGCATGTTTTCCAAATCTCTCCTGGATCTCTTTCGGGTAAGTTCAACCAGGCCTAATTCAGTATTTTGGATAATATTAGATTTGGTTTTATCTTTTTTTAAACTCTCTTCTAATTTCTTTACTACCCTTTCTATGTCTTCCTGGTTATCCATGTCGATAAAATCGATTATAATAATCCCTCCGATATCCCGTAACCTTAACTGAAGCCCTATCTCCTCAGCCGCCTGCAAATTTGTTTTCAAGATAGTTTTCCTCATATCTTTTTTACCAACAAATTTACCGGTGTTTACATCGATAACCGTTAGGGCCTCCGCCTGGTCAAAAAACCAAATACCCTCCACATTTAAGCCATATCTTTTTTTGCAAACCTTTGTTGATTTCTTTTTCAATATTATATTCCTCAAATATAGACTTTTCTCCTGCGTAAAGAGATACCCTGGGCTCTAATTCTGATAAAGATAGGGTCTTTAAAAACTTCAGCATATTTTTATATTCATTTTTAGAATTTATTAAAATTTCTTCTGCTTCTTCGGTAAGCAGATCTCGGATAATCCGATAAGTAAGAGTCAGATCCTCATGTAGTAACATGGGAGCTTTGGCTGTCCTTCCTCTATTTTTAATCTTATTCCATAATCTGGTCAAAAAATCCAGATCGGGCAAAAAATCATCCAACTCTTTACCCCAGCCAGCAGTTCGAATAATCAATCCTGCATTTTTGGGTTTTATCTGTTGAACGATTTTTTTTAACCTTTCTCTTTCTTTTTCTTCTTCGATCCGATGAGAAATGCCAAGATTTTTGCTATTAGGCATCAAAACTAAATACCTGCCCGGGAGGCTAATATTAGTGGTTACCCGCGCTCCTTTAGGTGGTATGGCCTCTTTTACTACTTGTACTATAATTTCCTGGCCAACTTTAATTTTATCCAAAACAGTTTTGGGAGCAGAATCAGAATCGTTTCCTGTAACTGCCTCAATATCTTTATCCTGACTATCTGTAGCTTTATCGATATGCAAAAAAGCATTTTTCTCAATTCCAATATCTACAAATGCTGCTTCTATTCCAGGCAAAACATTGGTTACTTTACCTTTATATATATTACCTACAATCTTATCATCTTCAATTCTCTCAATGTGGATTTCTACCAATCGGCCAGCCTCGATTACAGCCACCCTCTCTTCGGTTAGGCCCACATCAATAATTACTTTTTTATTCATTAAAAACTCCTGTTTTTAGTTTAAATGGTTAGCCGGTCTACCAGTCCGCCGGTCACCCGGTCTTCCAGTTAATCTAGTCGTCATTAAATAGTATAGCGGGTAGCGTTTAGCGTATAGTTTCGGGTTAGTAAGACACTCGCCCCAATTAAACTAATAATTTAAAACTTTTTCAGATAATGCAATTTTTTTTACCTGGGGATCGAATTTATTCGACCCGGGTTATTCTGGTAATTTTTTATATAGATTATTGAGGGCGTATAGTAATACGCCCCTACTTTTTTCTAAACTTAAAACTTGTAACTTGAAACCTATCAACCGGTAAACTGGCTAACCGGCTAACCATCTTTACTATATACTATGCGATACTCTATACTATCTTATATTCTGTCTTCTTTCTTCTCTTTTCTTAACTAGCTAACCAGTTAACTAAATAACCAGCTAACGAATTTTTTCTCTATATATTTTACTCTAAATAATCTCATTAGTAAAGACAACAAAATTTAGACTTAATATTTAAAATAGTATTTTAAAAATCTAATAAAAATATTGTTTATTTATATTTTTGTCTGATATTTAAATAACCTCTTCATCTTTTACATATAAACCATCACGGCAAATCTGGATGATATTAAAATCATTAGCGAAATTAGAAACCCAGGCCTTTGCCACATAGCGGGGATTCAGATTTCCTCGCTGACCTATTTTAAGATCCAAATTAAGTTTTAAAATCTGGTTTTGAAATTTCTGCACCTTTATATCTAAAATTGATGGCCTTATATCAACCATTTTAATCCCATTCTTCGTCTGCTTTTCTATAGTGATTTCATCCAAATTTAAAAATCTTTTATTATTTTTCTCTACTTCCTGCTCCAGCTCTTTTAATTCATTTTTTTGATTTTTAGCTGCTGAATCTAATAGCTTTTCCTTTATCTTTATGGTAATAACGTAAGAAGCTCTATCGATTACCTTTACTAAAGAATCGGCAGAGGAAGGGATTATTTTGGCTTTTAATATTTTTAATCCCTGGGGTAAAATTTGGTTTAAACTTTCTGTTAACTCCTCAATTTTTACCTCCTCTTTTAGCCGAATATCTAAATACTCTGAGGTGCTGCTAATCCCCAAAGGTAAAGGGGGACCGAAAGATATTCTAAACCGGGGATTAAAACCGTCGGATATAATCACAGGGATATCGGCTCTTCTTAGAGCACGGGTAAAAACCTGAGCCAGGTTTAAATGGGAAATATATTTAATCGGTTCGCCCTTACAATACTTTATTCTTACTAATTGTTCCAAATAAAAAATTCTCCTTTTATTTACATTTATCAATTGTGAATTTGTATATCGCCTTTTAGTGTAGGGCATATAAAAAATACTAGTTAGCCAGTTACCCGGTTAACTAGTTTGCCAGTTAAAATTAAAAGTAATGGGTTGCGAGTTTCAAGTTTATAAAAAACTTAGACAGATGAGGCTGTATTGTTACAAATTCTTGCAATTAACTGTAAATCGATTTTTCTTTTCTAAAAACTATAAACTAAAAACCGAAAACGTGAACTCGTTATCTTGTATCTTGTATTTAATACTAACGATTAAATTGACCTGGTGACCGGTGGACCGGTAGACCGGCAGACTGGCAAACCGGAAGACTAAAATAATTGGTTAATTAAATAATCTTGCATCTTTCCTAACTGGTAGACCGGCAGACTGGGAAACTGGCGGACTATTTTTTCCCGCGATTGTTCCCCCACACCTATACGCTAAACGCTATACGCTCTACGCTAATCAATTTAACACACTCCACACCCTGTACAATTCTCAAAACGGCAATCGGGAGTTGTTTCTCCTCTTAAAGCCTTCTCCTTCTCCTCAAGCAGATATTCTTTTTTAACTCCACAGGAAATATGGTCCCAGGGCAGAATCTCATCTTCCTTCCTCACTCTGTTAGCATAGAATTCCATATCAAGCCCGCAATCATTAAAGGCCTTCTGCCAAGTTTCAAAATTAAACTGTTCTCTCCAGGCATCAAATTTACAGCCCAAATAGTGAGCTTTTTCTAATACCTCACCCAATCTCCTATCCCCTCGGGCAAATACTGCTTCCAGATAAATTCGATTAATATCCGGATAACTGAAAGAAATGTTCCTCCAGTTTAATCTATTCCTTAAATATCTTATTTTTTTAGACAATATCTCCCTCTCTTCCTGGGCTTCCCATTGAAAAGGGGTATGAGGTTTGGGCACAAAAGCAGATACGCTAATATTTATATTGACCTTTCTTCCGGTTATTTCTCTCCCCATGCGGTCAACCTTACTCACCAGCCTTACTATCCCTTCCACGTCTTCTTCGGTCTCGGTGGGCAGGCCAACCATAAAATAAAGTTTTATCTTCCTCCATCCTCCCTCAAAAGCTGCTCTTATCGAAGAATACAGGTCCTCTTCCAAGACATTTTTATTTATTACATCCCTTAACCTTTGAGTTCCTACTTCCGGGGCCAGGGTAATACCGGTCTTTCTTACTCTTTGAACCTGCTGGGCTAAAGCGACGGAAAAAGAATCTATCCTTAAAGAAGGCAGAGAAACTCCCACACCTTTTTCTTCAAATCGATCTACCAATTTAGTAATCAAACTCTTTATTTCACTATAATCACTCGAACTTAAAGAAGACAAGGATATCTCCTCATATCCGGTATGCGCAAGAATTTCATCAGCCAATCCAATTAAAGTATCGACCGATTTTTCCCTTACCGGGCGGTAAATCATCCCTGCCTGACAAAAGCGGCATCCCCGGGTACACCCTCGAAAAATTTCCAGAGTAATCCTATCGTGAACTACATCGATATTGGGAACAATGGGAAAAAGAGGATATGCCACTTTATCAAAATCAGAAATAATCCGTTTTTTGATTACTGAATAATGGGTTTCTTTTTTAGGGGTAACTGATTTAACTCTTCCGTCTTTAAAATAAATTATTTCATAGAAATAGGGAACATAAATCCCTTCTACCTGAGCTAATTCTTCTAAAAGTTTAGCCCGGCTCTGTTTTTTATTTTTCCATCTTTTGTAAACTTCAATAATTTCACCGACAATCTCTTCCCCTTCTCCGATTACAAATATATCGATAAAAGGGGATAAGGGTTCCGGGTTAAAGGCCCCTGGCCCTCCGGCAATAATCAGGGGATCATCTTCTTTTCTCTCTTCCGATCTTAAAGGTATATGCCCAAGCTCGAGAAGATTCAGGATATTGGAATAACATAATTCATGTTGGATAGTAAATCCAACTATATCAAAAGAATTTAGAGATCTGTAAGTTTCTAAAGAAAAAGCGGGTATCTGTCGTTCTCTCATCAGTTTTTCCATATCTACCGCAGGTGAAAAGGCTCGCTCAGCCAAAGCATCTTCTCTCTTATTAATAATCTCATACAAAATTTTAAATCCCAAATAGCTCATCCCGATCTCGTATAAATCAGGAAAGGCTAAGGCTATTTTAACGGTAGACACATCTTCTTCTTTTACTATCTCATTAAATTCCTTACCGGTATATCTCCCCGGTTTTTCTACCTTATCCAATAACTCTTCAAATAATATTTTTTTAATATCCAATCTCTTCTCTCCTCAATTGTAAATAAATAAATCCAGGGTGTATTTTTTTCATGTCTCGTATTTTGTGAATAAACAGAATTCAGGAGTCAGGAGCCAGAATAAAATTGCACTTGGTAATTTCTTTCCCAACTAGTTAACCAGGTAACCATGTAACTAGGTAACGGTTAGCTAGCTAACCAAGTTACCACTTTACCTTATGCAATTCCACATTTAGCAATATCCCTATCACTATTAAGTTAGATATCATAAAACTTCCCCCGTAACTTAAAAAAGGCAGGGGCAATCCGGTAGCTGGCAACATCCCCATAGCCATTCCAATATTCACTGTTATATGAAAAAATAAAAAGGACACGGCACCGGCAGCCAGTAAACTTCCTGACAAATCTCTGGCCTCTAAAGCAATCTTTATCCCCCGCCATAAAATAATAGTATATAATCCTAATAATAAGATGGTTCCCGCAAAGCCTAACTCTTCTCCTACTACAGAAAATATGAAATCAGTGTGTTGAGCCGGTAAAAAATTTAACTGACTTTGTAGGCCGCTAAAAATTCCATTTCCCAAGAAACCTCCTGAACCGATAGCGATCCTAGACTGGATAACATTATAGCCGCCCCCCAAAGGATCCAGATTAGGATTTAAAAATAAAATTAATCTATTTTTCTGATAATCTTTTAAAAAAGTCCACAAAACCGGAACAGAAGATAGGGCTGCTAAAAAAGTAAAAATTAAATATTTTATCTTAACCCCTGCCACAAATAACATTATTATGAGAATGGCTAAATATACCAAAGAAGTGCCCAAATCTGGCTGCATAAATACCAATAAAATTAATAACCCGGTGTAAGCAAATGGTATCAAATAATAGAAAAAATTATCCAATTTTGGTTTATTTTTAGATAAAAAATCCGCTAAAAACACTATTAAAGCGATTTTAGCAAACTCGGAGGGCTGAAAGTCAAAAGGTCCTATAGCCAGCCAGCGCCTTGCTCCATAAGTTGATCTACCGGCAAATATGACTATTATCAGTAAAATAATAGCCCCAAAATAGACTACTTTAGAATATCTTTCCAAGTTATGATAATCGATAAAAATTATTATAATTAAAAATATGAATCCTAACAGTGCCCATAACGATTGCCTCTTTACGAAAAAATAAGGATCGCTTCCCCCTGTAGCTGCCAAACGTGTTGAACTGTATAATACTAAAAGCCCGTAAAAACAGAGAAACACTACGGCAAAAAGAAGAGTAAAATCTAAATTTTCAGTTAATCTATCTAATTTTTCCTTCAACTTTCATCCTCCAAAATTAGGATCCCAGCATAAAACTTCATCAAAAGTTTCCCAAAGGTGCCTGGCACCTTTGGGAAACTTTTTTTAATTTTTAATATTAAAATATTTTTCCAGCATTGCACGGGCTATGGGAGCGGCTGCTTCTCCCCCTTCTCCTCCATTTTCTAAAAAAATGGTGATGCAAATTTCCGGGTCTTCATACGGTGCAAACCCGATAAACCAGGCGTGAGTTTCCCCCTGAGGATTTTGAGCGGTCCCGGTCTTCCCGGCTACCGCTAATTCTTCAATATTTGCTCTCCAACCCGTCCCTTTTAATATAGTCTTCCTTAATCCTTCTTTAATGATTTTAAATGTATCTGAAGAAAAGTCTACTTTTTTATAAATTTCCGGTTTAATTTCTTTTACTGTGTTGCCGTCGGCAGAAATTATCTTTTTTACTAAATGCAACTTGCAAACTTCTCCTTCTGTAGAGATAATAGTAATAATATTATGCACTTGCAGAGGGGTTAACAAAAGATATCCCTGACCGATAGAAAGATTTATAGTATCACCGGGGAACCAGATCTCTTTAACTTCTCTCTGCTTCCATTGGACAGAAGGAATTGTCCCAATAGCTTCTGCGGGCAGATCAATACCCAACTTTTCTCCCAATCCAAATTTCTGCATATATTCATTAAACTTTTCAATCCCCAGGTCTTTTCCTAAAGTATAAAAATAGATATTACATGAATGAGCAATTCCGTCTACAATACTCAAACTTCCGTGTCCGGTCTCCTTCCAGCAAGTAAAGATCCGATCAGCTAATTCAAAAGTACCCGAACAATAAATCTTTCTTTTTCTATCGGTAATTCCTTCCTCCAGAGCAGCTACCGCTGTAACCACTTTAAATATTGAACCAGGAGAATAAAGGCCCTGAACACTTCGGTTGGTCAAAGGGTACTCGGTATCAGAAGAAAGCCTTTGCCAGTCAGAGCTGGAAATTCCATTAGCAAATAAATTAGGGCTAAAAGAGGGCTTGTTAACTAATGCTAATATTTCACCACTGTTAGGATCACTTACTATAATAGAACCTTTTTTTCCAAAGAGTAAATTTTCTCCGTAGAGCTGCAAGTCTCTATTGATAGTTAAAATCAAATCATTGCCCGGAACTGGTTTCTGATATAACAAAGTAGCCACCTCCTGACCCAAGGCATCAACTTCGACTTCCTTCCCTCCTTTTTCTCCTCTCAAAATATCATCATAATATTTCTCCAGTCCGTCTTTTCCTATGATGTCTCCTCCTTGAAATTTTGGATTGTTGAATTGCTGCAACTCTTCTTTGTCTATTTCTCCCACATAACCCAGGCTATGAGCTGCAAAATCATGGTAAAGATAATCCCTTCGAGGTTTAACCTCTAAAACTACTCCCCTTAACTCATCTTTTCTCTCTTCAATCTCCACTATTTTATTTGTCTTACAGTCATCCAGGATTTTTACCGGCTTAAAAGGGTTTTCCCGGTAATTCTTTACTATCTGCGAAATTTCTTCCGGAGAAATACCTATTATTCTACTTAGTCTTTCACTTAGTTTTTCTAAATCATCGACCTCTGCCGGGATTATAGAAACTACTACTGCCGGACGATTGGAAACCAACAATTTTTCCTGGCGGTCATAAATCCTGCCCCGCGGAGCATCTTCTACCAGGGCACGAATACAATTCTCTACCGCTCTTTCCTTAAATTCCTCTCCTTTAATCATCTGCAAATACCACAAACTGATAACTAATATTGAAAAACAGATGACCATGAATATCAATAACCAATTTAGCCGTTGTTTCACATCTTCCGGAACTGTAGAAGATTCCCTCATAATTACTCCTCAATTTTAATGGCAAAATGTAAAGAAAAGTGCCAGGCACTTTTCTTTACATTTCGTTAAATTTTTATTCTTTAATCTTCTGGAAAAGTTTATTTATTGCTAAGAAAATAAAAGGTGATAGCAGGCTGCTATATAAAGCCTCGGGAAGGGCTACTTGTTTTAAGCTCCAGGCCAGGTTATATTCAATTCCAAAAGCACGTAGTAGCAAAAATATTAAAATACTTTGTATAAATGATGCAATAAAAGTTATTACCGGAATAAGAAATAATATATGTTCATGAAATATTTTTTCTTTTAAAATTCCACAGGTAAAACCTATCACCGTCTTTGCCAGGGCATTTATTCCCAAGAGGCCGGTAGAAAAGATATCCTGCAAAAGGCCGGAAGCAAATCCGGAGATAGTCCCTTCTTTTTCTCCCTTCAGCAAGGAAAAAACTACTACCACCACCATTATCAAATCAGGTTTTAATCCTAAAATGGTAATCGAATTAACGAGAGTAAGTTGAATTAGTAAGGCAACTACAATTATTGCACCTTTAAGCAAAATTTTCATCAGCTATCTCCTTATTTACTTTATTAATTATAAAAACACGGATATTAATATAAAATAAAGGGTGATGCTTGTCTAAGATATATTAAGGGGGATTTAATTATTTTACCATTCAGGGCTTTAAAACTTTAAAAATGGGGAAATAGAGCGATCGGCAATATTATAATTCTATTACCTATCGCCATTAAGATAATGCATTAATACTAAAATAGTAAATTAATCAATCTTTTATAATTCTATTTTGAGCTATTTCAACTAATTATCATTTACTTATTAAATATTATCTATTGTCGATTATTAATCTACTTCTTTTAGAGAGTAAACTATTTTCCCTGAAATCACCAACCAGATAAAGTAAAAAAGGGCTAAAGTTCGAAAAGCCCTGTTTGGCTGCTTAATCGATCTATAAATCCATTCCATTCCGTGTCTTTGCATCCACAACGGTGCCCGCGGTATCCTGCCGGAAAGAACATCAAAACTTCCGCCTACCCCCATACAGACCGGGACATCTAATTTATCTAAATTTTTACTAATCCACTTTTCTTGCTTGGGCACACCCATACCCACCAGTAATATATCCGGTCTATTTTCCCTAATCTCGTCAATAATCTCTTCTTCCTCTTTATTTTTAGCGCTATTACTATTTTTAACATCTTCACGATTCTGAGAATCTTCACCAGCAAAATAACCATGATGAGTTCCGGTTATTTTTATTCCCGGGTATTTCCTGGTTAAATTTAAGGCGGCTTCCCCGGCCACACCAGGATAAGAGCCTAATAAATATAAGGAATACCCTTTCTTGGCGGCCAATCGGCATATGTTATGTATTATATCGATACCGGTTACCCTTTCAGCTAAAGGATAATTTAAAGTTGTGGTAGCCCATAAAATGCCTGCCCCATCAGGAGTAACCAAATCTGCGGATTTTAATATGTCGTGATACCCTGGGTCTTTCCTTGCCCGCAATACCGCTAAAGTATCAGGAGTAACTATCTGATGAGGTTTTTTAGAAATTATAAATTCCTCTATTCTTTGAATAGTTTCTTGATTATCCACCTGGTCAATACCCACCTGAAAAAGTTTTATGCGGCTGCATAAAATATCCTTTTCGATAATCAATTCCTCTGACTGAACCTTGTTCTTCAATAATTCAAAAGCCATCCAGCCAAAAGCAGTCAGAGTTATCAATAGATAAAAATTCTGGTATATAGAAATAATAAAAGCTGCTAAACTTAAGTAGAGAGAGACGCTAATAATAGTTATATTTGCTCCTTGAGCCGAAAACCCATAAGATTGCAATTTCTGGCGTAACCTGCTCCTGCTCCCGCTCTCCGAAAATAATGGGGATTTTCCTCCTATGTCCGGGCCCGGGTTTTCCTGACTGGCATAATTAGCCACAATAGAATAAGAGCTGTCTATAATCGGTACGCCCAAAATTAAAAGAGGGATCAATAAAGTTAAAGCTGCGGTACTCTTGGATACACCCACAATAGCAATCACCGCTAGTATAAAGCCAAAAGACATATAGTAGGAAGAAAATTTCCCCCGGGGGATATATTTGATAAAAATAAAGGAAATCACCGCCATAATCAAAGATAGCGCTTCTGCCAAAATTAATCCCTGCCTCTGAATAAGGGAGACCACTAAAAAAGTCAGGGAGGCGATAAAGACAATATAGGGAGTGATGTCTCCCAGTTCATCTGCCTGCCCAATAGAATTAGTAATGCTTATCAACCAGATTATGGTTAGGGGGATAGATAAATAGCTAAGATAAAGATACCCTCCCGATAAGGAGGAGGACGAAGGAGCCCGTAAAAATTCTATTTTAACTC
>Ga0255384_10122_pt1 | contig 13006 bp, 10 predicted proteins | sample ANMaggSeSYBR01F7_FD_182106 | JGI IMG/M metagenome (GOLD analysis project Ga0255384, IMG submission 182106) | Sediment cell enrichment communities from methane seep in Santa Monica Basin, California, United Staets - ANME aggregate JGI... | ecosystem: Environmental > Aquatic > Marine > Cold seeps >... | reverse complement strand
ATGCTTTTGTCTCCAGATGCCAGAACAGCAGCTTTGGAAGTACTGCTGGTCTCGAATATGTCAGCCTGGGCAAATTTCTTTTTAATCCATGTTTTGCATTGGGCAAGCGCCTGGGGGTGGGAATAAATTTTTTGAACATCTTTAGGATCACCTGTTATAGACAACAAATCGTGGGAAACAGGTTCATAAAGTTCAGCACAAATGTTCAGATCAAAATCAACAAACAGATCAAGGCTGTGATTCACGGCACCTTCTATTGAATTTTCAACAGGAATCACTCCGAAATGGCTTTCTTTCTTTTCCACTTCTCTAAAAATTTCGTATAAATTTGGCTGTTCGACAAATTTACCTGAATGTTTGAAATGGCTCAAAGCAGCAATATGCGTATAGCTTGCTTCAGGTCCAAGAAAAGAGATGGTTTTCGGCTTTTGGATTTCCCGGGTAGCTGTAATGATGACATTGAAAATATATCTTAATAATTCTTTATCCGAGGGTCCTTGATTGATTTTTGACAATCTTTCGATTACTTTTCGTTCCCGTGATCGATCAAGGATCCGGCTTCCGGTTTCCTTTTTAATTTCCCCGACTTTTTTCCCGATATCAAGCCGCTGATTAATCAAACTCAAAATATTTGCATCAATAGTGTCAATTTGATCCCTGAGCTCACTTAAATCATTTTCAGATCGTTTTTCATTCATCACAGCTATATACCCTAATTATTTCTCAAGGATCTCCCTACGTGATAAAAACTGTTATGTCCCAAACTTAGGCAAATCTTGCAGTTAGTTTCGGATATCATTTCCTGTCCCTAACTACTATGATGTGTGCTCGGGGAGCACTGGGCTCGTCACTTCTGCGTCCCCGCTGGAGGAAAAAGCTCCTATGACGGATGATCAGTGGTGAGCTCTCAATGTGTGTGATTAAATTATAAATCCGGTAGTTTTTTATCCAAAAATAGTCCCTGGTTAAACGTAACGTTTTGCAAATTTTCCTTGCTCTTTTGTTTAAGATAAATAGTTCGTCTCGTGTCGGTAGCCTCCATCCCGCGCCTCCTGCGTTTAAGTTGCTAATCCATAATCTTGTTCCCGTGCGGCTAAGTTTTGTGACATCTCCGCTATACCATTCCAGAGTCGAATTTATATCATGTATGACTCCATTTTCGTATGTAACGAATTGATCATCATGGCTAATGATTGATTTGTATTGGCCTGCCGGGTCGATAGCTGCTACCTTGCCCGACATGTCTTCGGTATCGTATTTTGCGGAGCAAGAAACTAAAATAATTGAAAATAGTAGTATGAGAATTTTATTCTTAATAAACAAAATATACCCCCTAAAGATATCATGAAAATCAAGGTTGTCCATAAACCTTCACTCTTCAAATATCTTACGTGACATCCTTCCTTTAAGCCTTCGCATGATATCTAAAAATGCTACCCGCCTACAAGGCGGGGGTTTAAACCTTTTACTGAAACAATTAAGATGTTTCTTTCTTAAGAATAAAGTTTTTTATCCTATTACCATCCATATCTTTAACAGTGGCCATCCAATTATCTTTGCTGATTGACTCCCCGGGCTTTGGAATTCGGCCAATCTGTTCAAGAAAAAATCCTGAAAAAGTATCATATGCGGTTGATTCGGGAATTTCAATTTCAATTTCTTTATTTAGATCATCAATATCAATCTTCCCGGCAACCAGCCATTTGTTCCCTTTTAGTTTTACAATATCAGGTACCAGTCTGTCGGTTTCATCAATGATTTCACCAATGATTTCTTCAACAACGTCTTCAAGGGTAACAATACCGGATACACCACCATGCTCATCCACAATAACGGCAATATGATTTTTTTTCTGCTTAAAATCCTGCAATAAAGAATCAAGCTTTTTGGATTCAGGAATAAAATATGGTTTTTTCATGATTTGTTTTACATCCAATGGTGTATCAGAATCAGATGAGCAGGCTTTTTGATAACTTGAAAATAAATCTTTTACATGCAAAATTCCAATAATATTATCAATACTGTCCTCAATAACCGGAATCCTGGAAAATCCGGTTCCAAGAATTTTTTCAATATCCATATCCTGTGATACGTCTATCACAAACATATCCGCCCTGGGGGTCATGATTTCAGAGCACGAGGTATCGTCAAATTCAAAAATATTGGTAATAAATTCTTTTTCTTCTTCTTTGATTTCTCCTTCTTCTTCCACCACTTCAACCATGGTCATCAGTTCATCTTCTGTTACAGTTTCATGAGCAGTATCAATTGTTCCGTGCAATTTGGGTATAAAGCTCAACATATAAATCAAAGGGAAAAATAATTTTGATAGCCAGAGGAGTGGATAAATCACAATCCTGGCAACAAGAATATTATTATGATTGGCAAATGATTTAGGGAAAATTTCACCAAAAACGAGAATGAGCATGGTCATGATACCGGTTGCAATACCCACAGCATTGGATTTAAAGTAAACAATAGCAAAGGATGTGGCTATGGCGGAAGCACCAATATTTACAAGGTTGTTTCCAATCAGAATGGTGGTTAAAAGTGTATGGGAATCTTCTTTCATCTTCAAAATCAAACGTCCTGTTTTGGAACCGTCTTTGGCAATATGAAGCGCCTTGACTTTGGAAATTGAAAAAAGAGCGGTTTCCGAGGAAGAAAAAAAGCCAGATAAAAAAAGGCATATAATAAGTATCGTCAATTCAAAAACCATCAAAGCAGTATATAATCCTTTGTTTGTAAGTTATCTATGTATGAATTCACTCTAATAGTTTTTAAGTTGATTTGTCAAATTTATTATCACTGGTGTGGTTCACTCAGCATATTAATTGCAATATTGGCAACCCTTTTTGATGCACCTTTTTTTCCCATTAATTTTCTAACCATTTGTAACTGGTCTTCAAAATAAACTAAATGATCCAGCATATATAAGGCTTTTTTACTTATTTTGTCAGGAGTAGCATCATTTTGCAGGAGTTCAGGCATCACTTGCCTGTTAACAATTAAATTTGCCAGCCCGGCATATTTTATTTTAACAACCAGTTTTGCTATTTGATAACTAACAGAGGACATTTTATATGTAATAATGGTTGGGATACAGCAAAGGGCCGCCTCTAAAGTGACGGTACCCGAAGCCGCAATAACGAGATTTGATTTCAAAAAAATATCCTTAACCGGCCCATCATGGATTTGAAATAAATCACCCTTATTAGATTTTTTTAAAATTGCTTTTATGTGCTCCTCATGTATTGAAGAAGCTTGAGAAATAATAAAAGAAACTTGTCGGTTTTTTTGATGAATAAGACCAGCTGCTTTTATCATTATTTCAAACAAATTATTTATCTCAGCTTTTCTGGAACCTGGAAGCAAGCCGATGATTACGGGATCTTTATGGTTTGACAATAAATGATTTGATCGAAGAAATGGCTTTGATAAATTTTCAGGATACTCGTCCACCAGAGGATTGCCCACATAAGTTGCACAAATACCGGCTTTTTGATAAATTTTTTCTTCAAAAGGCAATATCAATGCTGCATGATCAACATATTTCTTTATTTTCTTAAGCCTTGATTTTTTCCAGGCCCACACTTTTGGTGTAATATAATATAAAATTTTTATCTTGTAATGATCTTTGGCAAACTGGGCAGCTTTTAAATTAAATCCCGGGTAATCCACAAGAACAATTAAATCCGGTTGAAAAACCCTAAGTTTTTCCTTAAATAAATCAAAGGCTTTTTTAATCTGCCCAAACTGCATGAGAACTTCAGTAAGGCCCATTGCGGAAAGTTTTGAGATGTGATAAAAAAGGTCTACATTCTGATGTTCAAGATGGGCTCCACCTATACCTGAAAAATAAATATTGTTGTTTAATTGTTTGATTTGTCTGACAAGATGCCCTGCATGAAAATCACCGGATGGTTCCCCGGTAAGAACCATAATGTGTCTGAATTTGCCGCGAAGATTCATTTTACCTGTGACCTTTAGGTTACGTGTGACCTTTAGGTTATATCGTCATCTGTAAACCCGGTAATGGATATATTATATTTATTTGCAAGGATTATCATCTCCTCACGGTCAAACGCAAGGGATTTTTCAGCTTCAAGTACAAGAATTGTGGCCCCGGATTTATGCATCCTCTCAATGGTCCCACAGCCTGAAGAAGGAAGATCAAACCTCAGGTCCTGCGAGGGTTTGGAAATTTTAACCACCACTGCACCATTCTGATGAGATAAAAGAGCGCCTCTTTTAATGGTTGCATTCGTCCCATCAATGGCTTCAACGGCAAGAACCGTTCCATTGCTGATGACAATACATTGACCGATATCCAGTCTTCCGATTTCCTTTGCTATCTTCCATCCTGTGAAAATATCTTTTTTTTCTGCTTTGTCCGGCTTTCTTTTTGTCCAGCACCCTTTTGGGGTGATTAATTCCGGAAGAAGAAATGTAGATGGCAAAATCTTAATCCCTTCCTTTAAGAGTAGATCAGCAAATGAAGTTAAGACAGAATCATCATGGGTTCTGGCTGTTTTGGCAATAAAGGAGAGCGCTTTAAAGTCTGGACGAATATCTTTGAAAATATTTGTTTTTTTAATACCTCCCAGCATAACTGCTTCGGAAATATCGTGTTGTTTAAAATATTTGATCAGTTTAGAAACCTGACCCAGATAAATCCATTTTAGTTCTTCAACATGGTTTTCAAGAATTTTATCTGTTTCAGAGTTAAAACCAATAGCAAAGACTTTATACCCTTTCTTTACCGCTTTTTTTGAAAAAAGAACGGGGAATTGTCCGCCACCGGCTATAAGACCTATTCTCATTTTTTTCGCGTGATCTCCAGGTTACCTGGTAACACCTCTGTTGGATTCAACAATAAAATTCATAAAATTTTTTACTTCAGGGATTTGTTCAACTTGCGCTTTGACACGCTCGGATGCCTGCTTAACCGTTAATCCAATTCGAAAGACAATTCTATAAGCTTTTTTAAGTTGCTGAAGAGTTGATTTCGGAAATTTATGCCGTTTCAATCCCACATTATTTAACCCGTGGAGAGTTGCCCGATCTCCGGCTGCAATCACATATGGTGGTATGTCCTTTACCACGGCGGATTTCCCACCGATATAGGCGAAATCCCCAATTTGAACAAATTGATGGATGGCTACCAAACCACCCACTGTGACATTATCACCGAGTACAATATGACCGGCAAGAGTGGAGTTGTTGGCGAGAATAACCTGTTTTCCTGTTTTACAATCATGGGCAATGTGTGTATAGGCCATCAAATAGTTTTCTTCCCCAACCTCGGTAATGCCGCCGCCAAATTCTGTTCCTCTATTAATCGTCACAAATTCCCGGATAATTGTACCCCTGCCAATTCTTAAATATGTTTTTTCACCATCAAATTTTAAATCCTGAGGTACACCACCAACAGCGGCATATTGGGAAATCTGGCAATCGGCTCCTATGGTCACATATCGTTCAATGGTGGTATAGGGACCAATAGTGGTACCGGAACCGATGCAGACATCAGATTGAACAATGGCATAAGGACCTATAGTAACATTGGTGTCTATTTCAGCTAAAGGATCAATAATTGCTGTGGGATGAATCTGAATCATTTTTACTCCATTTATTCATTCTTATTTTCTATATCTTTCAATCTTTTTTCAAAAGAAAAAAGTTTTTTTCTCATTTCCGGTAACCGGGATATAATGCTGACTACCTTACGCCAACGACCATGTGGCATATGGGGAATACCCGATACAATTTCATTTTCAGAAACATCACTGTGAACACCTGCATAGGGGCCGACAATAGAACCGTCACCAATTTTTATATGCCCTGTTATACCAGCTTTACCGGCTATGATAACATTTTTTCCGACTTTAGTACTTCCTGCGATCCCGACCTGGGCAACAATCAAAGTATTTTCTCCAATTTTGACATTGTGTGCAATATGAACAAGGTTGTCTGTTTTAACACCGTTTCCGATGACAGTCATACCCAGTGTTCCCCGGTCGATGGTATTACACGCACCGATTTCAACATGATCTCCGATGTGAACATATCCGGTGTGTATAATCTTTTCATGCTTATCAAAATTCTGAACAAAACCAAACCCATCAGAGCCAATGACAGTTCCGGAATGAATAATAACATCTTTGCCAATCCGGGTCTTTTCCATTATAGTAACGTTTGGTTTGACAACAGTATTATCGCCTATGGAGACATCATCCCCAAGATAGACACCCGGCATAAGATGGACATTGTCTCCGATTTGGACATGGTCACCCATAAATACATTTGATCCAATAATGGGATCTTTTCCAAATTTAACATGATGTCCAATATCTGCACTAGGGTGGATACCGGGCTTTGTTTTTTTTTCGGGATGAAATATTGATACTAATTTAAAAAATGATACTTTAGGATTATTGGTTTTTAATAAAATGATATCCCTGCAATGATCATTATCAAACATATAGGTATCAGGAATTATAACCGCACCAGCCTTTGTTTGTTGAAGATCGGCTAAATATTTTGCATCATATGCAAAAGTAATATCATGGGAATCCGAATCTTCAAAAGAGGAAACACTATTAATTATAAACAAAGGATCACCAATGATTTCGGCCTGGATAATTTTTGCAATCTCATTTACAGATAGTTTCATAAAAAATTTTAGTTGGTCTTAGAAACTTTTATGTTGTATTTTTTAATGATTTGATCCGTAATATCGAGTTGGCCTGGATGATAAACTACACCAGCCGCCTTTTTCTCGAGTATCAGCATATAGCCTTCTTCTTTTCCAATTTCATTTGCAATCTCAAAAACAGCTATTTGAATTTTATTTAAAAGTTTAACCTCTAATTGTTTAAATTCTCTGGAAAAAGTTTCTTGCATTTTTTTAAAGTCATTCACCCGGATCCTGAACTCTCGCTGTTTTTCCTGCTGTTTTTCAGGACTCAAAACAAGCGCTTCTCTTTCAAAGGCTTTTTTCATTTCATCCAGTAAAACTTTTTCCGTTTTTAATTTTTTTTGAAACTCATTACCTTTCTCGGTGATCTGTTTTTGTGTCATTTTTCCAGCACTGGATTCTTTCAAAATTTTTTGAAAATTAATCACTCCAATTTTTGCTACATCTGCGCAAAAACCTTGGGGAATGATTCCCAAAAAAAAGAATGTGGACAAAATTAAAATTATTTTTTTCATTTAAACCTCCAAAATTATAAAATTTAAAAAGAAGCACCAACAGAAAACTCAAATTTTCCGTCGCCACTCTTTTTTATGTTTTTACCATCAATAACCCAGGCATATTCAACCCTTAAGGGTCCTATAGGCGAGTTCCATCTTACACCGGTACCATAACTTGAGAATTGATCACCAAGATTAATATCCTCACTGGTCCTGTATACATCACCGCGGTCATAAAAGAAAACACCGGCAAGCTTATATTTTTCTGTTAAGGGAAAAGTTACTTCTGCATTGAATTGAACATACTTTTCACCACCCCTGTCTTTAATATCTCCTGTACGCTTGCCGCTGATATCATTTTTATCAAATCCTCTGACTGAATTCATACCTCCCAGATAAAACCTGATATAATCAATGTCAATATCATTGCTGCTTCGATCATCCAGGTATCCTGCTTCTGCATGCAAGGCACCGGTAAATTTCCAGAAAAGAGGAAAAAATATACCTGTTTCAACAAGATATTTCGTGTAATCAATATCCCCGCCTAAAAGTTCTCCGGCATATTCTATTGAAATTTTATGCTTGGCTCCTTGTGTTGGCAAAAAAAGATCATCCCTGGAATCATATTGTATATAAGGTTTTATGCTGCTTGTCAGAAAAGAACCGGGTGTCATGTTAGTATAGGTGGATTGAACATTCGTTATATCAAAATCTTCAATATTATAAATAATACCAATTCCAGTATAGTCGAAAAGCCTGTATCCTAAATTTAATGTTATTCCAAGAGCTTCTTTGTCATAAAAATCATACTCTTGATCTTCTTTATAGAGTCGAATCCCGCCGGAAACAGCTGTATCCATAATATAAGGCTCAAAAAAACTAATTTGATAGAGAATGGACTCTTTAGATAATTTGGCTTCAAGCTTTATGGTTTGTCCCTTTCCAAACAGGTTTCTTTCCTGAACCATGCCCGATACAAACCCACCATCATAGCTGCTGAAGCCACCTCCAATGGAAAAGGTACCTGTTTGTTTTTCAACAATCCTTATATCTATATCCATTTCATTTTCATGGGATATTTTAACCGGCCTGACATCAATCTGGGCAAAATAATCCAATCGGTTTAAATTTTTAAAACTTTTTTGGATATTTTCCTTGCTATAGAGATCCTGTTCAACAATTTTAATTTCTCTTCTGATGACTTTGTCACGGGTTTTTAAATTACCGCTGATATTGATTCTTTTAAAATAAACAGGCTCACCCTTGTCTATTGAATATGTGATGTCCATCATTTTTTTCGTATCGCTTTTATTAACCAGGGGAGTGATATTAACATTGGCAAACCCCTTGTTAGAATAAATATCAGAAATAGAAAGAATATCCTTTCTGATATCTTCTCTATTGTACAGTTCTGCTTCTTTGGATTGAATAATTTCAAAAATTTCTTCTTTGGGAAAAATCAGATCACCGGTTATATTAATTTTTTTAATTTTATACTGAGCACCCTCATCGATTTTAAAACGAATTGAAATTAATTTTTCACCGATATCAATAATAGGATCAGATACTTTTGTATCAATAAAACCGTTGTTTTTATATAAAGATTCAATTCTTATCACATCGTTTTTTACTTCAATCTCATTGAGATCTCCCGAAGAGGTAAAAAAAGAGAAAAACCCTTTTTCTGAAGTTTCCATGGCCTTTTTGATTTGTTTGTCGGAAAAGTATTTGTTGCCTTCAAAAGTAATTTTTTCAACCCTGATTTTCTCTCCTTCTTCAATATTAAAAACAATATCTGCCTGGGAATGGTCAAGGGAAATTATTTCATATGTTACCGAACAATTATGATAATTTTTTTCAGTATACATTAAACGCATTCGATTAACATCAGAGTTGAGTTTATGAACATTTAAAATTGTACCGGTTCTTGTATTAACAATATCTGCAAGTTCTTCGTCTTCATAAATAGTATTTTTTTTAAATTTGACTATCCGGACAGTTGATTTTTCAGCGATTTCAAAAATTACTTTAACTCCATTATCAAGGGCTTCTTTTTTAACAATGACATTGTCAAAGTAGCCCATCTCATAAATTTTTCTAAGGTCCTTGGAAATATTGTCAGATTTTATGATATCGCCAATGTGAGTGTCGATAATCCTTATGATTGCATCAGTTTCAACTCTTTTATTTCCAGTAATTGCAATATCTGTAATAATTTTTTCATGGAAGAGTTCTCCAATTATTTCTTTACTAAGTTGGGAAATAGTCGAAAAAAGGGTTTCAAAATTATTTGCATCTGCATAAAAGGAAGTGAAATTTTCTTTTTCATAAATATTCATAAGTCTTGAATCTATACTGATACTTTCTCCTGCTATAAAAACCGATCCGGTCAAAATATAGTCAACACCTAATTTTATCCCATACGTTCTAAACTGGGAAAAATCCCACTCCGCAATATTTTCTTGAATTTCTAATAGAATTACTTTAGCACCTTCTTGTTCAAGCTTTTCAGAAATCATCAAAGGAATTTTATTTTTTACCTGATGATTGACTTGCTTAGCATCAAGGGAAAAAGGGATGATAGCCACCTTAATATCGGTCTGGGCAAACAGATCAACAGTGAACAATAAATTTAATAAAATAATACATATGGAAGCTCTTCTTAAAATAGATTTATTCATAATATTATCCCTAATTCACATAACCAGATTAAACAGGAATGATTTCCCCATCCAATATTGTAACGTTTCTTTTCATCATTCGAGCGAATTCATTATTATGGGTAACCACAATAACTGTCATGCCAAGCTCTTTGTTCAATTCATCAATTAATGCATGTACACTTTTACTGTTTTTTCGATCAAGATTCCCCGTTGGCTCGTCTGCCAGAAGTATATCCGGTTCCATGACCAAAGCTCTTGCCAGAGCCACCCGTTGCTGTTCCCCTCCCGAGAGATCTTCAACCCGATGAGAAAGTCTTAACGAAAGCCCTACTCTTTCAAGCATATTTAAGCTGGTTCTTTCAATAGTTTTTTTATTTTTATGAGCAATTAATCCCGGCATCATAACATTTTCTAATGCTGAAAAACCTTGAAGTAAATAATGAAACTGGAATACAAAACCAATCTTTAAATTTCTAAAATGGGCAAGCTTCTCATCCTTATACTGGGATAAATCATCTTTCAGGAAAAAAATTTTTCCTGAATCCGGCTTGTCAAGTGTCCCGATCAAATGAAGCAAAGTCGATTTGCCAATACCGGATGAGCCAATGACAGCAATGGTTTCGCTTTTATAGATATTAAAAGATGCCTTATTTAAAATTTCAATTTTTGATGTTTTTAAATAAAAACTTTTTGAAACAGATTGAAGCGACATCAACGGGTGTGAATTATCCATATCTTAATGCCTCAACCGGATCCATTTTTGAAGCCTTATATGAAGGATACAAAGTTGAAAAAAAACAAATAATAATAGCACTGACAGCTATGATCAAAACATCAAAATATTCAAGTTGCACAGGAAGAGTCGAAAATGGATAAGCATCCGGTAATTGGATAAAATCATATCTCTTTAGAATAAAACAAATGGCTACACCTGAAATGGTACCGATAAATGTACCCAAAAGACCAATAATCATACCTTTAAGAATAAATATTCTTCTAATGGCCTTGTTGGTTGCTCCCATTGCTTTTAACACTGCAATATCCTTGGTTTTTTCCATCACCATCATGATTAACGCACTGGCAATATTAAACGCGGCAACAAGTATGATCAGAGTCAAAATGATAAACATGGCCGTTTTTTCAAGTTTTAATGCAGCAAAAAGGCTTTTATTGATGTCCATCCAGTCACGCAAATAAAATGGATAGCTTAATATGTCTGAAAGGTTATCTTTAACCGGTTTAACATTAAACACATCCTCAATCCAGATTCCAATGGCAGAAATTTTATTTTTGACATTGGAAAGTCGTTGGGCTTCCTTTAAATGGACATAGGCGAGCACACTGTCATATTCATACATGCCCGAATCAAATGTATCTGTTACAACAAACCGCTTCATTGAAGGGATATGACCCATGGGAGAAATAAATCCATTGGGTGACATGAGAATAACTTTGTCTCCCTTTATCACTCTAACAGAATTTGCAAGTTCCTGGCCTAAAATAATTCCGGGAAGATCACCATTGCTTGTTCCTTTATTAAGCACTTTTTTTAATTGTTCGGAATTGAATCCTTTAACAAGGCTGAACCCTTTCTCAGGATCAATTCCCCGAACCATAACACCGGAAAAAGATTGCTGTGACCGAATCATAGCCTGTGCAAATAATATCGGTGAGGCACCTTTAATTTGTTCCCTTTTATCAAGATCAGATAAGATGTGAGAATAGTTGTCAAATTTGCCTGAGTAATTCATAACAAGTATATGGGGTTCAAGCCCAAGAATTCTTTTGCGAAAATCAGTTTCAGCACCGCTCATGACGGCAATTACCACTACAAGAGCCATTACACCGACGGTAACACCTGCCACTGAAAGAAAGGTAATCAATGAAATAAATCCTTCTTTTCTCTTTGCCTTAAGGTATTTACCGGCTATAAATAATTCAAGGGCCATCTAATCAGTCATTCTTTTTCATATGGGGGAAAAGAATAACCTCCCTAATGGACGGAGAATCAGTCAGCAGCATCACAAGTCTGTCGATTCCAATGCCTTCACCTGCTGTTGGCGGCATTCCGTATTCAAGAGCCTTTACATATTCGGAATCCATGATATGGGCTTCTGAATTTCCTTCATCTCTTTGTCTGACCTGCATTAAAAAACGATTGTTCTGATCTTCAGGGTCATTGATTTCAGAAAATCCATTGGCAATTTCCCTGCCGGCAATAAATAATTCAAACCGGTCGGTAAATTCCGGATTGTCATCGCTTTTTCTGGATAAAGGAGATACTTCCACAGGATAGCCGGTAATAAATGTAGGCTGGATTAACCTGGGTTCAACCAGAATATCAAAAAGTTTGGTTAAAATTTTGCCGTGACGGTCTTTTTTAGTAATCTGTATATTTTTTTCCTGTGCAAAATTAAGCAGGGATTCAGTATTATCTAATATTAGAGGATCAATTCCACCAATTGTCGTAAGAGATTCTATCATGGGAATACGCAGCCACCCTTTTTTCAAATCAATGGCCTGGCCCTGGTATTGGAGTGTTGTTGACCCCAAAATCTCTTTTGCTATGGATTCAAACATCTCCTCGGTTAAATCCATAAGATCTTCATAGTCAGCATAGGCCTGGTAAAATTCAACCATTGTAAATTCAGGATTGTGTCGGGTTGAAACCCCCTCATTTCTGAAATTTCGGTTAATTTCAAACACTTTTTCAAACCCACCCACCACCAGTCTTTTCAGGTATAATTCCGGTGCAATTCTTAAAAACAGCTCCATTCCAAGGGCGTTGTGCCAGGTTTTAAAAGGAGTTGCTTCCGCGCCTCCGGCTAGAGGCTGCATCATGGGTGTTTCAACTTCCATGAATCCGTTTTCTTCGAAAAAACGTCTCATGGAAGCGATTATTTTACTTCTTTTTATAAAAATCTGCCTTGTATTCTCGTTCATTATAAGATCAAGATAACGCTGGCGATATCGTTTTTCAGGATCTTTTATCCCGTGAAATTTTTCAGGAAGTGGTCTTACTGCCTTTGATAAGAGTCTGAATTCTTTTGCTAAAAGTGTCCACTCACCGGTTCTTGTTTGAAACAATGGCCCTTTAACCCCTATAAAATCACCGATATCAAGCTTTTTAAACAGAGAATAAGTTT
>Ga0255384_10116_pt1 | contig 13059 bp, 11 predicted proteins | sample ANMaggSeSYBR01F7_FD_182106 | JGI IMG/M metagenome (GOLD analysis project Ga0255384, IMG submission 182106) | Sediment cell enrichment communities from methane seep in Santa Monica Basin, California, United Staets - ANME aggregate JGI... | ecosystem: Environmental > Aquatic > Marine > Cold seeps >... | reverse complement strand
ATGCAGTAGTGATCCGTTTTTTTACAGTCAAACCCGCTCATGTCTTTGCCTTTATCGCGCATATCCTTCACCGTCCGGATCAAATTGACCGAGTCAATGTCAAAGACATTCATGGCATCGGGCTGACTGCCGAATTTCTGGTGGTCTCCGGACAGGCATAAAATATTTTTAATTCCTAAAGAATAAGCACCCATGATATCCGATTGAATGGGAAGAGGCTGTGGGCACAATTGTGAAACAGGCCGGGCTGAAATAGAACCAGGCTACGCACTAATTAAAAGGATAGTGAAACATGCCTAAAAAATATCAAATCCAAACAAAGGCTGCACCGCCAAAATTTTATCCCGTGGGTAAATATGCCACTATAGAATTCAGGGAAGACTGTGCCGGAAGCTGCAAAGAGTGTGTAAAAAAAAATTGCGTATATGACATATTCAAAGACAATTATCTGCATATGAGTCAAATGGATGAGCCTGAATATCTCTACGCCTGTAATTCATGTTTCAGGTGTATTCAGGAATGTACCAAAGGAATTTTCTCCCGGGTTGTCAATCCTGAGTATAGAGAAATCGGGGACGAATACTGGACACCCGATATCCTTGGCCGAACATGGTATCAGGCACATACCGGAAGCATTCCCGTATCCGGTGCCGGATACCGGGGCCCTTTTGTGGGCAAAGGCTTTGATTCCATGTGGACCGACATGTCCGAGATTGTTCGGCCCACCCGGGACGGCATCCATGGCCGGGAATATATCAATACCTGCATAGAACTTTCAAGACGACCGGAAAGGCTTGCATTTAATGAGGACGGGTCCCTTGCCATTGACATAAAACCCATTCTTGAGATCCCGCTTCCCATTTTGTTCCAGCACCCCGACTTTGGCATATTAAGCAAGAATGTACTTGTCTCCATGCTCAGAGCAGCCCAGACATTAGGAACAAAGATGCTTATTAATGCATCCGATGTCTATGAAGATCTGATGCCATTTGGACCCTTCATCATCCCTTTGGTAAAAAAAGATAATTTTCAAAATTATCCAAAGCTTCTGACCCATGTTGAAATGGTTGAAATTGAATATGAGCCCGGCATTGAAAAAATTTTTGGGGCTTTAAAAGCCATGAATGAAAACCTTGTTATCAGTGTCGGCTTAGAGCTGAAAGCTGATCTTGATTATGCCAAAACTTGCGTTGAGCTGTCTAAAACCGATATTGATACAATCCATGTATACGCAAACAGCAACGGCAGGGAATTTGAGTCTGACAATCCAAGGTTTATCAAGGATATGTTAAGGGATATCCATCTGGCATTGATTGATGCCGGCAAACGGCAGCAGCTCAATATCATTGCTTCCGGCGGGATCTGTATGGCCGAGCATGTGAATAAGGCCATTATCTGTGGTGCAGACGGGGTTACCATTGATCTGCCCCTGCTCATTGCCATGGAATGCCGCCTGTGCGACCGATGCAAAAATGGCCTTTCCTGTCCGGTTGAACTGGAAGCCATTGATCCGGCATACGGCAGCAACCGAATCACAAATCTCATGGGAGCCTGGAGAAACCAGATACTCGAAATGCTGGGTGCCATGGGATTAAGGGAAGCCAGAAGGCTTAGAGGTGAAGTCGGCCGTTCCATGTGGTTTGAGGATCTTGAAAAAGAGAGTTTTGCACCGATTTTTGGTGAACGGAAAATATCTATAGATGTAGGATAATTTATGAACCAAATTAAGCATCAGGTAAAACATCAATTGCCCGAAACCAAAGTAACTCCATCACGGTTTCGCAATACCATCGGCAAATATATCATTAAAAGAAATTCAAAATGCGTCTCCTGCGGAAAATGTGCAGAGATCTGCCCTTTCGGGGTCCACATTATGCCGGATAATCATGCTTCACCCTTGAGACCTGTTGAGCATAAGTGTATTGGATTTGACTGTAAAAAAACGGATCACTACTGCATTGAACACTGCCCGGAAGATGCCCTGGTCCTTAAAGATAATCCTCTCCTGGACACCATGGGAGATTACCGCTGGCCATCTGAAATGCTGCTGGGCCATTTTGCCATGGCAGAAACAGGGGATGCTCCCCATGTGGACCTGGAATATAATCTCGGCAACTCGGGCGGCGGATTTGACAAGATACGCTTTGTTGAACCAAACCCTGATTTAGCCATAGAAATCAGTGATGAAGATATTGATACCAGCATTGACTTGAATAAAACAGGAGACGACCGCCCTCAAAAAACCATTTCCATTCCCTGTTACGGCGGCGGAATGTCCTATGGATCAACCGCCTTATCCGTTATTATCGGGCGGGCAAGGGCTGCCAAGAGGCTCAATTCTCTCACCTGTACCGGTGAAGGGGGATATCCGCGGCAGTTCCTTCCCTATAAAGAGCATGTCATTACCCAGGTGGCCACGGGTCTTTTCGGTGTAAGAGAAGAAACCATCCAGCACTGTCCGATTATGGAATTTAAATATGCCCAGGGTGCAAAACCAGGGTTAGGCGGCCATCTTCTGGGAGAAAAAGTCACCGAAGCTGTTGCCAAAATGAGGGAAACCGTTGTGGGAAGCTCTCTTTTCTCACCCTTCCCTTTCCACTCTGTCTATTCGGTTGAAGACCATAAAAAACATGTGGACTGGATGAAAGAGATCAACCACAATGTTTTATGCTCAATAAAAGTGTCCACCCCCACGGATGTGGACATGGTTGCCGTAGGCGTCTATTACGCCGGTGGCCATATCATTCATATTGACGGCAGTTACGGCGGTACGGGCGCAGCGCCGGACATTGCCAAAAAAAATATTGCCATGCCCATTGAATATGCCATTCCAAAGGTTCACAGATTTCTTGTGGAAGAAGGGGCCAGGGACAAGATCTGTCTCATCGCCAGCGGCGGCATCAGGAACGCCCTTGATGTGGCAAAAGCCATTGCTCTCGGTGCAGACGGGTGTGTTATCGGAACAGCTGATCTTGTGGCAGTTGAATGTGTCAGGTGCGGAAATTGCGAAAGCGGACGGGGATGTGCCAGGGGAATAGCTACCACAGATCCGGAACTGGGAAACATGATCGACGAAGCGTATGTGGAACAGCGTCTTGTCAATATGTATATGGCCTGGCGCAAACAATGGTGCGATATCCTAAGAACCTATGGATTAAAAAGCATTAAAGAACTCAGGGGCCGTTCAGATCTTCTGGTGCACCTTGATTATCTGGATGAAAGCGACAGAAAAAAATACCAGCCCGCACCCGAATACAAAATGGTTTTATAATAAGGATTTAAATAATGACGAATACAAATAAAATCATACAAAACATACTGACTTCAAGAAAGCGTCTGCCACACACCAAAACACCGGTAAACAAATCCAATGAAGAGGGTGGCTGCGGAGTCACCGGATTCATGGCCAATATTCCCATTGCAGGACGTCATATTTACGAACCCTCGGTTCAGATGCATAACAGGGGTAACGGCAAAGGCGGCGGCATCGCGGCTGTCGGTTTAAGTGCAAGCGACCTTGGAATCCCTAAAGATGTGCTTGAAGACCATTACCTTTTACAGGTGGCGTATCTGGATGAAGACGTCATCCTTAAGGTCGAGTCTACGAATATTAATCCCCTGTTTGATATCTATAAATCTGAAAAAATTCCCACGATTGATGATTACACCTCCATTGGCCTTGAAGTCAAACCGCCGGATGTGTGGCGGTATTTTGTAAGGGTGCGCCCTGATGTGCTTGAAAAATTTATCCGGTACAATCATTTATATAAAATGGACAAAAAAAAGGCGGAAGATGAGTTTGTATCCCAAAATTCCTTCCGGCTGAACCAGACCTATTATGCTTCCCTTGGGGAAAAACAGGCTTTTGTATTGTCCCATGCCAGAAACGTGATGATCCTCAAAGTGGTTGGCTATGCAGAGCAGGCTACCCAATATTATTGCCTGGATGATTTCAGGGCCCATGGCTGGATAGCCCACCAGCGGTATCCCACCCGGGGACGGCTCTGGCATCCCGGAGGTGCCCACCCTTTTTCCGGTATGCATGAAGCCCTGGTCCATAATGGAGATTTTGCCAATTACCATGCCGTGTGTGAATATTTAAACCAGCACAATATCTATCCCCAATTCCTGACAGATACGGAAACGTCCGTTCTGCTGCTGGATTTATATAACAGGGTGTTTGAATATCCTCTGGAATATATTATCGAAGCCCTGGCACCGACAACTGAGTATGATTTTGACTGTCTGCCCCCTGAAAAGCAGCAGGTTTACAAATATATCCAGTCCCAGCACATGACAGGCTCCCCCGACGGCCCCTGGTTTTTTATCATTGCCAGAAATGATCCGTATCATGATCTCATGCAATTAATCGGGATCACGGATACTGCCATGCTCAGACCCCAGGTATTTGCCCTCCAGGAAAGAGATGATGTTCAGATCGGTCTTGTCTGCTCTGAAAAACAGGCCATTGATGCTACCTTGCAAAGTATTGCCGCAGAGGATCATAGATTCTGCCCCATTGCCGACAAATACTGGAATGCACGGGGTGGAAGTTCCACAGATGGCGGCGCATTTACCTTTACCATTAAGGATTCCGGAAAAGGAGACGGCTCCAAAAAACTCATTACCCAGAACAAATTTGGTGAAATTGTTCAGACCCCGGAAGGCCAGATTCATTATGACATAACTATTGATCTTTCAGATTCTTTTAAAAAGAATGCCCAGACAAAAAAAATTACTAACTTATTTAATGCAAATGACTTACAGGGAATAAAGCAATACTGCTCTTCCCAATTTACGGTGCTTGATTTCCAGGACATCAGGCTTGTATGCGGGACGATAGAAACCCTGGCAGAAGAAAACGATGGTAAAAAAGCCATGGCCATTGACCTGTTAACCCACCTGAATGACCGGATCTTTCCAACAGACAATAAAAAACGCAGTTCTGTCCTCCAGATTATCAGGGAGAGCCTTACGACTATTTTTAAATCATCTCCCAAAATCGGAAATAATTCAAACAGCATGTATGCCTATATTGACCGTGCAGGCCGAAAGGATTTAAGAGGCCCCCAAGGGAATGAAAAAATCCTTGTTGTGAATGCAAAAGAATTTGAACCCGAAGGAAAAAACTGTGATTCAAGAATGATCAATAAAGCCTACCGATTGGGATGGAAACAATATATCTGTTATGGATATAAAGGCCAGAGATTCACAGGCTGCGGGCTTGGTCCTGATTCGGATGATGTTCGATTTGATGTGTACGACAGTTCAGGTGATTATATGGCCTCGGGTATTGACGGCATGGAAATCCATGTCCACGGCAATGCCCAGGATCAGCTCGGACAAATCATGAAGCGCGGCAAATTTGTGGTTCATGGTGATGTGGGACAAACCTTCATGTATGGTGCCAAAGGCGGCGAAGTCTATATTCTGGGCAATGCAGCCGGACGTCCCCTGATCAATGCCACGGGCAAGCCCAGGGTTGTCATCAACGGAACATGCCTTGATTACCTTGCACAATCTTTTATGGCAGGTGATCCCTTGAATGGTGGCGGTTTTGTCATTGTCAATGGTATTACATTTGATGATAATGGCAAGGTGATAGATCTTACCATGCCGTATCCCGGTTCAAACCTGTTCTCGCTGGCTTCCGGCGGTGCCATTTATCTAAGAGATCCTGAATGCAAGGTTGTGGACGAACACTTAAACGGTGGTGTATTTACCGAAGTAACCAAAGCTGACTGGGACCTGATTCTTCCCTATCTTAAGGAAAATGAAAAACTATTTGGCATTTGTATTAAAACCGATCTCTTAACAATTGATGGCGACTGCCTGCCATTCAATAAAGTATACAGGAAAGTAATGCCAAAGTCGGCATTGGAAACCAAAAAAAATTAAAAAATACCAGATTTTATAATTTTCTTTTCTTGAAGATAGCGGGTAGTCATACGCGTTTGCTCAGCAGACCACCTTAAGGATACCATTTGAATTATTGAAACTTTGGGAAGTTATGACTAAGGCAAGTTACCTTGAGTCTATGGGATAGAATTAGATTACGAATTTTTAACACCTGCCATCCTCTGGATAGTATTTGGCAAGTTCAGGCTCAGTACCAGCAAATTTTTTTACAGCTTCTAATGAATCCTATATTGTAACAAGAAGAAAATGGCTTTCCTTCTCCTTATCATTTCGTTGAAAATAAGTTTTTAACAATCCATCAATTGATCCATAGTCCGGTGCAGCCCTTTCAATCATGAATTTTTCATAGTCATCTGATTTTTCAATACTCACTCTACCGTGCCATAATCTCATTATTGCCAAAACAAAACCCCGCTTTAAAATAAACTCATCTATTGGTGAACTTATAATATTTCAATCAACTAAATACAATATCTTATGTCTGAACTTCAAGCATATGTGTTCAGATTCCACTTTATACAGGTGTTGAATAAAAGCAACCTCTGCTTGTTATCATAAAAATACGCTTGTTATTGATATCGATAGGTATTAAGCTTATTCTTCAAAAAAAGGCGTTTGGAAAATAAAGATAGATAATAAATACAGTGAATAATTTACAAAAGCGGATCACAGAAGAATGAAATCATTGGTTTTGACACTGTTTTTACTGACAGGCATCTTTTTTTTAAATTTTTCAGTCAGGATAATCCTTGCCCCCCTGATGCCGACTATTTTGACAGATATGAACCTTGCTCCTGATGATGCAGGGTCATTTTTTTTAATAATCGCATCCGGATACTTTATATCCTTGATATTTTCAGGCTTTGTATCTTCAAAATTAAAGCATAAAAAGACAATTCTTCTGGCTGCTGTTACAGCAGGGGTGACTATTATCTGCACAGGATTGAGCCAAAACCTGATCACCATCCGCCTGGGACTTTTTACTGTAGGTCTTGCAACCGGTCTTTATCTACCTTCAGGAATCGCCATGTTGACCTCCTCAACAGACAGTAAAAACTGGGGGAAAGTACTGGGAGTTCATGAAATGGCACCGAATTTAAGTTTTTTACTTATACCTGTGATTTGTGAGGGATTATTGTTATGGGTTTCATGGCGTAGTATTTTTATTATTATTGGGGTGATCAGTATTGGATTCGGTATCGCATTTTATACTTTTTTTACTGCAAAAGATTTTCCGGGTGAAGCTCCTATATTAAGTTCATTAAAACCATTGATTTCAACACCGTCTTTTTGGATGATGATGACTCTTTTCAGCCTTGGTGTAGGAGGAGCATTGGGTGTTTACTCAATGCTGCCTCTTTATCTTGTAAAAGCACACGGAATGATCCAAACCGAGGCAAACACCCTGATTGCCCTATCAAGAATTTTAACACTGGGCATGGCATTATTGGCAGGCTGGTTGACGGATCATATAGGCGAAAAAAAAACATTGGCAGGAGTATTGTGCATTACGGGTATTTTAACCTTTCTTATGGGTTTTTTAACAGGTTTTCCCATGAAGATAATCCTTTTTTTACAACCTTTGTCTGCGGTATGTTTTTTCCCCCCGGCATTTGCCGCTTTATCACAAATTTGCACTCAAGAACATCGCAATGTGGTAATATCTTTTAACATTCCCATTGCATTTTTAGTGGGAGGCGGTGTGGTTCCCAATATCATCGGTATGTTAGGGGAGTCGGGTTATTTTTCAACTGGATTTATATTGTTTGGTGCTTTTATTTTTGCAGGATCAATAATTCCTTTTTACCTGAAATTATTAAAGGATGAAGAGATATAACCAAACGCCTATATTAACAGTTACAAAGAATTATCCTTGTCCAGATTTTTTATCAGTCGATTTGTTTGGGAATATCAAGATTATACTTCAGGGCATGCTAAATCTGAGGACTACACGTTCTCACTACTAAAGCCCTAAAACTGGAATCCGGCAGTTAAGGATAATTGTCCCTGTTGGAAGTATTTGAAACTCGGAATTATTAAAGATACCAACAATATACTTCTATAGAAATGAATCAACATTTAAGTTACAATTAATCCTATGAAACGAAAAATTGAATTACTGGCACCGGGTGGAGATATTGAGTCTATAAAAGCGGCAATTATCGCAGGGACAGATGCTGTATACTGTGGTTTGAATCAATTTAATGCCAGGAACCGGGCCACAAACATAGATTTAGAAGATTTAAATGGGATCATACATCTTGGGCATAGGCATAATTGTAAAGTGTATCTCACCCTTAATATACTGGTAGTGGGAAGTGAAATCCCCTTCCTTATAAGCCTGTTGAATAAGCTGATTAACACTGACATCGATGGTGTAATTGTTCAGGATTTAGGATTGTTTTATCTATTATCAAGATATTTTAAAGCTCTTAAAATACATGCCTCTACTCAGCTTAATACTCATAATGAAGGTCAGATAAGTTTTTTAAATAAACTGACCGCCACCCGGATTAATCTATCAAGAGAGTTAAATATTAACGAGATAAAAGCATTGGCTTTAACTGGACATAAAAATAATATGTCAACTGAGGTCTTTATCCATGGTTCCTATTGTATCTCTTTTTCAGGAATTTGTTACATAAGTTCTGTTCTGGGAGGAAATTCAGGAAATCGCGGCAGGTGCAGCCAACCTTGCAGGGACAGGTATTTACCTACTTTGGAAAATAAAAATTTCCCTCTTAATCTAAAAGACAATTCAGCCTATTTTGATCTAAAAGAATTATATGATGCAAAAGTTGACTCAATAAAAATTGAAGGAAGAATGAAGCGGCTTGATTACGTTTATACAGTGGTAAATTGCTGGAAAAAACAACTCCAAAGTTTTTATGCTAAAAACAGACTGAATACTGACAACAGTGGGCTTTATAAAGTCTTTAACCGGGACTTTTCAAATGCCTATTTAAAGGGAAATATTAATAAGGAGATGTTTATTGATAATCCCCGGGATAATTCAATTAAACATCTTGCTGACATTAATACGTATGCTACGAATAAAAAAATGGAACAAGACAAGCTGGCTCTTTTTGAAGAAAAAAAAGAAATTACAGCAAATGTCAAAAATTTAATCAAACAATTAAGTATAGCCAAAAGCCCTTTAACAATCAGTATTTCAGGTAACTCCGGTGTACCTCTAAAAGTATTGGTAAAAACACCAGACATTTCATTTACAGTGCTTTCCAAAACTAATCTTGTCCCAACAAAAAAGAATAGCATTGCCAAGTGCCTCACTTACAATTTTTTATTAGAAAGACTTAAAGCCGTAAATGATACGGAACACACCATTCAGCATTTAGAATTAGAACATCTTGAAAAAGATCTCTTTATCTCTTTTAATGAGATCACTTCAATAAAAAAGAGGCTTTTATTCATCCTGAATGATTCAAAAGAGATGATTGACCCAATTGATGTTCCTTCCTTAAATAAAAATATACTTAAAAAGCCTCCGGCTCTATCTGTATTAATCTCTTCCCAAAAGGATGTGGACTTATGTAACAAAACTTGTGCCGATATCTTTTTTCAACTTCCCAATGGTTTTAAAAATGAATCTTTAAAGCTGTTAGACTTTTTCTTAAAAAACAAAAAATTAATTCCCTGGTTCCCCTCTGTTTTGATAGGAGAGAACTATAGGGCTGCCGTAGAATTTCTTGAACAGGTGCAGACAAAACTTATTGTAACCAATAATACCGGGATAGCTTATGAAGCTTACAAAAAAGGAATCCCCTGGATTGCAGGCCCCTATCTCAATATTGTTAATTCCTTTAGCCTTTTATGCTTAAAAAAAAATTTTAATAGCTGTGGCTCATTTATTTCTAATGAAATCAGTAAATATCAGATAAAAAGTATTATTAAGCCTGAGAATTTCAAACTGTACTATAGCATCTATCATCCTATTTTACTGATGACCAGCAGACAATGTTTACTTCATCAGGTTACTGGATGTGAAAAACACACAATGGATGAGGAGTGTATTCAAAAATGTGAAAAATCTTCATCCATTACAAACTTAAAAAATCAGCGGCTTTTAATTAAAAAAACAGCGGGAAATTACCATAGTATCTATAATAATATCAATTTTTTTGAATACAGATATTGTTAGTGATATACCCAATATTTTTTCCAATTGTTTTATTGATTTAAGGGACATAAAAACCGAAACTAAAATAGAAATGGATAAAGCAAGCATAATAAGGCTTTTTGAAAACCTTCTTAATGGAAACCTTGATACAAAAAAAAAGCTCAAACAAGTTATTCATCCCTCAACTAACACTCAATACAAAAAAGGGATTTAACAATATCAAACATCATGTCAAAAAACTCAAAACCAGCACTCAAGGATTATTATCCCTGTACGTAGTATTTCGATGCCGAATTTCTAAATGATATCAAATCAATTGCGAACTATTTCTGATATAAAACCGAGTGGAATCCAGAGTGATGCCACCTGGTTTTTTTATATATCATCCATGTAAATGATCTATCCATCGAATTTTTAATGTAATTAAAAAAAACTGCAAGGAGTGTAAATCTTAATTTCCTGGCGTTCAAAGTAAGGTGATGGACGTGTGGCGGTATATTCTTAAATATGGTAGGATGGATGCATAAATTTACAGAGAGGTAAGGCCAATGTCGGATATTAAAAATGTGTGGGCGAATTCTCGTAAAATTGTCCAAGGTAAGCAGAGAGCCCGGGGACAAAAAAACGAACTTAAAATTGGAAAATATAATTATCTGGTTATTGAAAGCAGGTCTGATTTTGGTTTGTATTTAAGTTCTGATCGGGGAAGGATTCTGCTTCCCAACAAATATGTTTCTGATGATTTAAATGTTGGTGATTCCCTTGAAGCGTTTGTGTACACCGACTCCGAGGATCGTCTGGTTGCCACCACATTAAAACCTTTTGGTATTGTTGGAGATTTTGTTTTTCTGAAAGCAAAAGATGTGACTTCATTTGGAACATTTATGGAGTGGGGACTTGAAAAAGACCTGCTGGTACCCAAAAATGCACAGCAGAACTCCATATCGCCCGGGAAAAAATATCTGACAAAGATCTGTTTGGATCAAAAGACACAACGGGTGTACGGAACAACTCAAATATCTGTGAATTGCGATCAAAATATCAAGGGTCTTGAAGTGGGTCAGCAGGTCGATCTTATTATCCACTCTATTACCAAAATCGGTATCATGGCCGTAATCGATAACCGATATTATGGTATGTTGTATCTCAATGAAACCTACCAGGATCTGTTGATTGGTGATACTTGTACCGGCTATATCATGCGATTTCGTGAAGATAAGAAAATTGACCTGACTTTGAAAAAACCGGGGTATGAATCTGTAAAAGAATCTGCTCAAAAAATTGTAACCATTTTAAAAAAAGCCGGAGGTTTTATACCCTGTTATGATAAAAGCTCTCCCGAAGATATCAAAAAATTTTTTTCCATGAGCAAAAAAGAATTTAAAAAAGCGGTGGGGGGATTGTACAAAAAAGGAGTTTTAGAATTAAAAAAAGACGGGATTAGCCTGAAAAAATGAATAAGAATGATATTCTACGCCGTATTCAGTATGTCTTTGACTTTAGCGATTCAAAAATGATTTCTATTTTTAATCAGGCAGATCAGCAAGTCACACGAGCGCAGATCAGCGACTGGTTAAAAAAAATGATGCACCTGCCTATCAGAAATGTAGTGATAAACAGCTGGCATTTTTTTTGAACGGGCTGATCAATGATAAGCGGGGCAAAAGAGACGAGCCCCAGCTTGAGCCGGAAAAGAGTCTAAGTAACAATGCTGTTTTTATGAAACTGAAAATAGCCTTAAACTTGAAAGCAGATGATGTAATAAAGATTCTATCCCTGGCTGGTCTCAAGGGGATGTCTGAAGATCCTTGGAACCTTACGTCATCGAAAAGGTTTTAAAATGAGTTTGATGTACGAGGAATTAGATTTTTGGCCGAAGAACGTATTACACCAAACGAATTCACGTTTTTATACCGAGGAGGAGCTGGCACAGCATTTGAAACCTGGTGGAGTGTTTGGCCTCTGGGCAGATGGTTTCCTCGAAGACTCTTTTACCAACCTCCTGGGTATGGTGTTTGAAAGTGCTGACTCACAAACCATTGAGTTTGATAATCCTTTAACCGGTGGTTCGTCTGAAGGTGCTGTTTACGTGGCACGAGTGAGCCTGTAATGAAGATATGGGTGAATGCAGATGCATGCCCGGTGGTGATTAGAAATATTTTATTCAGAGCGGCTGAGCGCACCGGTGTACAACTCACGTTTGTCGCAAATCACCCCTTAACTGTACCACGGTCGCGTTGTATTAAAATGCTGCAAGTCGCATCTGGTTTTGATGTCGCTGACAAAGAGATTCTCAAGAGGCTTGTCACGGGTGATCTTGTCATTACAAGCGATATCCCTTTGGCAGCCCTGATTTTAGAAAAGGGGGGAGATGCACTCAACTCTCGAGGAGAACTGTATTCTTCGGACGATATTAGAGAGCGTCTGAACATGAGAGATTTCAAAAATAGTTAGGCGATCGAAACAGTTGATGAAACAGTTTCAATCCTACTTGTGATTCCCTCCGCCCATCCCCTTTTTTTATTTGACAAATATAAACTAGGCCTTAAATTTGACCATATTTATTTTTTTAATAAAAAAGGAGAAAAATATGCCTGACCTAACAGCAATTTTCGAAACAAGCAAAGGTACCATTAACATAAAATTATTTACAGACCAAACTCCTGTTACCTGTAGTAATTTTACAAATCTTGCAAAAAGGGAATATTATAACGGTCTTAAATTTCATCGTGTCATCGCAGACTTCATGATCCAGGGTGGATGTCCCCATGGAAATGGAACAGGCGGGCCCGGATATGAATTTAAGGATGAATGCAAAAAAGACCTGAAGCATGACAAACCCGGCATCCTTTCCATGGCCAATGCAGGCCCTGGAACAAACGGCAGCCAGTTTTTCATCACCCATGGTCCGACCCCTCATTTAAACGGCATGCACACTGTTTTTGGTGTTGTTGCAAGTGATGAAGACCAGAAAGTTGTGGACAGCATTGCCCAGGGTGATA
>Ga0255384_10120_pt1 | contig 13065 bp, 11 predicted proteins | sample ANMaggSeSYBR01F7_FD_182106 | JGI IMG/M metagenome (GOLD analysis project Ga0255384, IMG submission 182106) | Sediment cell enrichment communities from methane seep in Santa Monica Basin, California, United Staets - ANME aggregate JGI... | ecosystem: Environmental > Aquatic > Marine > Cold seeps >... | reverse complement strand
CACGAAATTTCATGTTACTTCAACCTGATAGTAAGCTTTATATTATTCCTGCAGAGGGAGGAGTTGCCCGTGAAATGAATTGCAATACACCAAATATGAACTCATGGCATTCTTGGTCGCCAAATGGGAAATGGTTGGTTTTCTCCTCAAAACTATTTGGATCTTATACCCGGCTTTTTCTAACACATATTGATAAGGATGGTAATGATAGCCCCCCTGTTTTTCTGGAATATCTAATTATTGATAACCGGGCAGCAAATATTCCTGAATTTGTGAATATCCGGGCCGTTGAATTGGATAGTATAATTGATAATTTTTCACATAGTGAAGACTATTATAATATCGTATTACATAAATCTACAATTCTATTTCTAAATATGGTCATTGAACTTAATGCTAAAGATTATGAATCACTTTTTGCCCGTGGAAAGATAAAATATGAATTAAATGATTTTACCAGCGCCAATCAGGATTTTCAAAAAGTTGTTAAAATTCTGGAGAAAGAAATCCTGCGAAATCCAGATGATTATGATGCATATATACTTAGAGCTGATGTAAATACTTGGTTAAAAAGGTTTTCATCCGCAATTGAAGATTATAATAAGGCTATTCAAATCCATCCAAATAGTATTGATGCTTATGTAAACAGAGCCGTTGTAAAAACTGAAATAGGTGATTTTTCCGGTGCAATTGCAGATTATAATATAGCCATCCAACTTGCTCCCGGAAATGCTGATTTCTATATGTTCAGGGGGGCTGTAAAAAAAGAAGTGGATGACCTGAAAGGAGCAATTGAAGATTATAGCAAGGTAATTGGTTTATTACCAGACTATTTTGAAGCATATAATTTAAGAGGAATGCTTGAATTTGAATTGTATCAATTTGAAGAAGCGATTGCAGACTTTTCAAAATCGCTTGAAGTACATGAAGAAAAAGAAATGAGTATTGACGATTATACTATAGCTAAAATATATACCACAAGGGGGATTTCAGAAAACAATTTAGGATTTTTTCAGGAAGCTATTAATGATTTTGATGCAGCTATCGAATTAGATAACAGAAATATTATTCATTATACAAACAGGGCTGATGCTAAAATAAAGCTTGGACTAATCAGAGAAGCAATTGAAGATTGCAATTTTGCAATTAAAATTAATCCCGGTTATAAAAAGGCATATCAATTGAGAATGGAGGCACAGAAAGAATTAAACGATAGGATTTATTAATTGAAAGTCAAGAAACACATCATTACCGATATGTTGTACGCAAATACGCTTAATTAGCTTCCGTTAGATTGTCTACGTAAATTTAAGGGATCCCTAATAGAATAGAATATTAGTTTAAAAAAATAGATAATTTTATACCAGGCAAGATAGTGTGGTGCAGAGATTCTAAAATATTATTTAAATGGAAATATCAGTAGTATTAGCATATTATGACAAATTATCAAACCTTGAATTATTACTTGCTGCATTTAATGACCAAACATTCACTGACTTTGAAGTTATAATAGCTGAAGATGATAACAATTCAAGCACTGAAACTTTTCTGAGAACGAATAAGGATTTATACTCATATCCAATAACTCATTTAAACCAGGAGGAAAAAAGAGGTTTTCGTAAGAATAAAATGCTAAACAAAGCAGTCCGTATATCCAGGGGAAGAACACTGGTTTTTATTGATGGAGACTGTATTCCACATAAAAAATTTTTGAAAGAATATGATAAAAATTCAAAAAACGGTTTATTCTTTTCCGGAAGGAGGGTATTGTTAGGAAAGAAGATTTCAAAAAAGATTTTAATGAAAAAATCATCCTCTTACTTGCGCTATTTTTCAATGCTTTTTTCTGATTCCAGGTTGAAAAAAGAAGGTATATATTGGCCCTATTTTGGCTTACACATAAAAAAAGGAAAAAGAAAATTGTCTGGTTGTAACTGGGGAATAAGAAAGGAGGATTTATTAAAAGTAAATGGTTTCGATGAAGATTATGTAAGGCCTGGAGTAGGTGAAGATTTTGACATAGAATGGAGATTAAAAAAAATTGGCCTCAAAAAGAAATCTATGAAAAACAAGGCTATAGTGTATCACATATATCATCCAAGAATATTTTCGGAAATTGACGTCAGGCATAACTATTCCCTTTTAGAACAGAAAAAACTGGCAAACCAAATAAAGTGTTTTAACGGGCTTGAAAAATGACTCCTCAAACTAAATAAAAATCAATAATTTGAAACGAAGAAACTTCATAAAAAGAACAGGTTTAACTGCTGCTGGTGCAGTTATTATCCCAACCATAATTCCATCAACAGTTATTGGTAAAACCGCCCCCAGCAATCAAATTAATGTGGGAATGGTAGGTACCGGTCGTCAGGCAGTGAATGCAAACCTGAAAAATGGATTTCTAAAACTAAATCATTGCAGGGTTATTGCCGTAAACGATGTCGATTCGTGGAGAATGACAAACTCTGAAAAAGTGATAAATGATGCCTACTCTTCTGCGGGGAAAAAGTATAAAGGCGTTAAAAAGTACGACGATTACCGCGACCTGATTAACAATAAAGATGTTGATGCCGTAATGATTTCCACAACCGATCATTGGCACGCTCCGGCGACAATTGCAGCAGCACTCGCTGGTAAACATGTGTGTATGGAAAAAGCATTTACAGTAGCTCCCATGCACGGAAAAGCAATTGTTGAAGCCGTAAAAGCAAAAGGGGTTACCGGCAGGCTGGACAGTGAGTTCCGCTCTATTCGTGAATTCAACCGTGCAGTTGAATTGGTGCATAACAAAGTAATTGGCGATTTGGTAGAAGTAGAAGTTGGTGTTCCCGGCGAATTAAATGGCAGTGCACTTGGTCCGCAGGAAACCATGCCTGTTCCGAAAGAATTGAATTATGACATGTGGCTGGGGCCGGCATTCCCTGCACCATATACGATGCAACGCGTTCACGAACCAGGAACAATTAGTTCCCGTCCGGGATGGTTGCGTATTTCTGATTACTGTAACGGGATGATTACCAATTGGGGAGCTCACCTGAACGACATTGCCCTTTGGGGAATGAAAAAGGAGTATGAAAATCCGGTAATCGTTGAAGGAACAGGAACATTTGATAAAGGAATATGGCATACAATCAGTGCATTCGATCTCCGTATTAAATATGCCGATGGAATGAAACTAAAATACAATATTGATGTGCCGTTTGTGAAATTTATTGGGACCGAAGGTTGGGTTAGGATTGAATATCCCAATAAATTGACTGCCAGTAGCGACTCTGTTTTAAAATTTCAACCGGGAAAAGAGGATGTTTCTTATAAAGATACATTAACCGACAAAGCAGACTTTTTAAAAGGAATTGAAACCGGAAAACCAACACTCGAACCACTGGAAGTTGGGTACAATGTTTATCTTTTAACAATGATGGGGCTAATCTCAATTACTTTAGATTCAAAATTAACATGGGATCAGAAAGCCGGGCAATTTGTTGGTGATAACGCTGCAAATGCGATGCTTACCCGTCCGTTCCGCGAAAAATGGATTGATAAAAATGTTGTTGACTGGATGAATAAGTTTCAGGAAATTAAGTTGAACTAAAATGAACTTGAAGAACTTGAATTTTGGATTATTATTTCTTGTCCTGAGTCTCCTTTTTTCGTGTTCGTCGAATAAAGAGCTGGATAATATCTTTTATTGTTTCAACAATGGTGTAAGAACCTTACCAAATGCTCCGGTTGGTTTCGAAGCCCAGGCTGCATTAATAAAACGTTTGGGCTTCGACGGTTTGGCCGGTCACACAGAAGATAATTATTACGAACTCCGGGCAGCCATGGACAAAGAAGGGATTAAAATGCCTGAAATGTATATCGCAATGAATATTGTGGATGGTCAAATTTCTTACCACGAAGAATTGAGAAATATCCTGGAACATTCGAAAAACCGCGATTTACTGGTTACTCTTCATTTACATGCCGATGAATTTATGGATAACAAAACCGAAGGAGATAGAAGGTTTGTTGAAGGTATCCGCGAACTGGCAGATTTTGCAGCACCGTTAAAGATTAAAATTGCTATTTACCCCCATGTTAGTTTTTACTGCGAAAAACTGGAACATGCAGAGAATCTGGCTAAAAAAGTGAATCGTGAAAATGTTGGAGCTGTTTATAATCTATGTCATTTATTAAAAGTGGAAGGCGAAGTTGGCTGGGAGGAAAAAGCATTAGCAGCGTTGCCATATTTGTTTATGGTTTCAATTAATGGAGCAGATTCGGGCAACACAAAAGAAATGGAGTGGAACCAGCTCATTCAACCACTGGGTGAAGGAAGTTTCGATACCTACAAACTAATAGAACTATTAAAAGATAACGGGTACGAAGGAAAATTCGGGTTGCAGTGTTATAACATAAAACAAGATTGCGAAGTTGCTCTTACCAAGTCGATTAATACATGGGAAGAGTATAAAATGAGATATACGAAAAAATAAGTAATAGTAGAATTAAGAGGACGGCAGAAGCGTACAGACAAGAAATTTGGGAATATTTATGACCATTTTGCAATAATTTACGAATATGCCAATGGGTCTAAGGCTACTTTCTTTTGCCGCCAGCAAGAACATGACGAATTGTTTGGGTCTATCAGAGCCGGTAAACCAATAAATGATGGAGAATGGATGACACGTTCAAATGAAGAGGCACTCTCCTCCATTGAAGTAATGGGACCTGAGAAAATGACATGGAAGCCTGAGAAAGATTACCCGGTCTCTTTCTTTCTTCCTGCCGGTTTGAACCAATGCCGGAAATTCAGGTACAGGCTTACTATCAAAGCAATTATTAGTCCCCATAAAGTAACTGCATCTACCAGGGATTGGTCGATTTGCAGTCTGGTCAGGGGACAGTATCCAAATCCATAAAAGATACCCAGGATAAGCCAGGATGCGGCGGTCAGCAGGAGGCAGATAAGATTCAAACGCCTGGTTTTTTTCCAGATCCATCCGAACAGATTGAAAATTACGAGGCATGTATGAAAGACCGTAAAAAAGATGTCAAGAAATTTCACCAGTCTAAATTTTTGTAATTAGTTGATAATAAAAAGATCAATAATTTAATACATTTATATTCAGAATATAGAAATTGCAGCGCTAATCACATAAAAGAATCTCATGATACACTCTTCCCTTGAAATCGGACTGATTCTTTCCTCACTTTTGTTTTATGCCGATTTTGATGGCTCATTTGATGCTGTTTTCAGCGTGGGAAACGGAAAGGCCCTTATCGAAGTGGACCAATATGAGCCGTTCATCACCTCTGGGAACGGAGGCATGTTTGGCGAGGCAGCGGAGTTTATTTACGGGGACAAACTCGAAACGATCTGGACGAAAGACGTTGCGCGTTACCTCGCAAAAGGGAATTTCCCCTATGCCCATGGGGAGGTGTTTGACGGCGCAATCGGAATGTGGCTTCAGGTTGACATGGAGAGTCTCAGGGAACGTTCACTTATCTGGCTCGATCCGGTTCATCTGCTTGCGGAAAATGACCGTGATAACGGCAAGATCTGGATGGATTTTGTAACGGGCGAACTGCCGGACACTCCGATTTTCAGATTCGGTGCGACAGTGCGCCGGAATGTAACCGGGAAGCAGAACAATCCGGATGATAATCATGTTATCATCATCCCGCATATCGATTTCAGCGGAGAGAGCTGGCATCACGTTGTCGGTACATGGAAAAACCTGAACAGCACCGGAAACACAGGGGTATTGCATTTGTATTTTGACGGCATTCTGGTAGGCGAAATCATGGAATTCAATCATACTCTGGACTGGAATATCGATGACTGGGAAATCCGCATCGGTCTGGGTTTCATGGGGAAGATAGACGATTTTTTCATTCTCAATAGTTTCCTTTCCGAAACAGCAACTGCGGAAATATACCAGTCGGGTAAATCTCTTGGAGAGTTGTTAGGGTTATAAAAATGAAAACAAATCAATTATAGATAAACACCGGATTGTTCTTTTGAATATGTTGCCTCAACTGTCATGGGAAGCTGGTAGTCCGGATGGATATACCATTGATTCTGACGGCAATGTGCATAAACTGGAATAATACAAAATAAGAAATATATATTATGGAAAGAAGATCATTTCTAGGCAAAAGTATGGCCATGGGCCTGTTACCTATTTCATTTGAGATCTCTCAAAAAATTAACAATACGGAAGAAGTATTAGTAGAAAAATATCAATCCGGACAACCTCACAAGGGGAAAGTGCTGGCTGCCATTCAACCCCACTCTGATGATATTCCTATTTTTGCCGGGGGTACTGTTGCCAAGTTAATCAAAGAGGGTTATACCGGGTACCTTATCAGAACAAGTAATGATGACCATGCTGGTCGGGGGATCACCGTAGGAGAAGTAATCCATAACAATGAAAAAGACAATGATGAAGTAGCCATAGCATTGGGATTGAGTAAAGTATATAATCTTGGTTACCGCAATCACAGGATGGACAATATCAGCATTCAGGAATTAAGGGGCCGATTAATCTTTCTTTTTCGTATGCTTAAAATCGACACAATTATTTCATACGATCCATGGGGCCATTATGAGGAGAATCCGGACCACTATATTACGGCCAGTGCAGTAGAATCTGCCCGCTGGATGGCCGGTGGTTCACTGGATTACCCGGAGCATACTGATGCCGGGATAGAGCCACATTCCGTTATTGAAAGATATTATTTTGCCCGTGGCCCGCAGCTTGTAAACAGGATTGTAGATATAAGTGAAACAATTGACCAAAAAGTGGAGTCCAACCGCGTGATTGTAACCCAAGGACCGGGGGGAAATGCCGGAGCAAGATTAAAAGAACGCCTGGCAAAGGAAGGCAAATACCTGCCCTTATTGGGAGATAGTAACGACAGTGCCAACAGAAATTATATCAAAAACATTGTCTTTGATATTGACTCTCAGAGATTACGAGGAGTCCCTTCAGATAAAGAGGTTGGAAAACCATATGGCTTGGAATGGGCCGAACGGTTTCACTATATTGGTCCACAGGAGTCAAAATTGGAGGAGTATATCAGGTCGAATGCATTGGAAAAATAACACTTCGATTAAAACCCCTCCTGTTCTACCTGTTACTAACTAACAGCCTGTCTGATTCTATAATATCAAAACCCAGCAATACGGCAACATCTTTTATTTGTTGTCTCAGGTCACCAAGCGTTGCATTGGTATGAATTCCATATAAAGAAGGCAAATGCTGTTCCCGTAATTTTTTAGCATCAACCCTGGCTATTATCTTCGCCGTACACATTACATTGTCCAGGTCTTCCCCACCGGTATATATCTCATGACCATTAACTACTTCACCTGTGTGCAATCTTATTTTCCTGTTAAGGGAATGAATCTCCCAAAAAGTAACAGGCTCACCTACAGGCCATTCTACTGTTATCCCGGTAGAAGAACCAGGCTCTTCAGGCATATCTCTTACGGGGCTTTCTGCGTGCGTCCTTATGGTATAAGGAATCTTGCGTTCATCTCCATAAGGATTAATGGGTATACCGCAATGCAAAACAATTTGCACAGAGTTATCAATATCATAAATAACGTCACCAAGCATACTTGGTCTGCCGGTCAGTAAATATGCCAGAACCTGGCTGATTAATATATCCGGATAATTCTGACAAACAGCCTGTATACCCCTGGTTTTAAATCCAAGCTCCAGACCTAATCCGGGATTATACCGATCTTCAAGCTTATCACTTCCAGTGACCGACCTGATATGAGTTGACACTGCATTGCAGTCATATTTTTTTCTTAATGCCTCAAAAGCAAGATACCCCCTGGCTGTTTTTGTTATCTCTGATCTTGATGCTTCTACCCTTCGTGCACCATTGATCCATTGTTCTGCAATTTGTTCTGCATCCTTGATATTTATATTTTTATATGTATCGTAAAATTCTTCGGCTTCCACTTGAACAATCTCTACACCAAATACCTCCTTCCAATTTTGAAAATAGCGCTCATTGTGATCCTGAGGGAAAGATTGATGGAAGTCCCCCCTGTAATTAACCTGTCCAATAATTTCATCTTTTGCTCTTTTCACCATCAATATTCTGGTTTCCTTAAGTTCTTTGATGACCTGGATCAGTTTAATCTTATATACCAGATCCATAAACATATTTTCACTCACCGATGGAGCACAAGAATTCCTTCTATCAAGCTGAGCGGTTAAGATTTTCACATCTTTATATTTAGTGCCTTTCCTGAGTATGGTCTTTTCAGGTATTTTCCCGGTAGCAAATAAGTTATAAGGTTGATTCATGAACTCCCAGAGATTATATACAGTTATTGTAGGTAATCCGGTGAAAGCCAACCTGTAGTCTCCATCTATCCCTCCGATGATCAGTACTCCATCGTAGCTGTCCTTTTTCATTTGAATTTCATCATATGCATCGCTGCGTGTACCTTCCCATACAATGAAATCTACTCCATTGCATGCCTGCTGAAGTTCAGATAAGACCTGATCATTCGTTGTAAAAGTCATTGGAGCACCTCCAGATCCTGTACAACCACAACCCGCTGAAGTAAACACAGTGAATATTGTGGTATTCCTGCTTTGAGCCAATAAAAACAAAGAAGAAAACAAAATCAATGCTAGACTAAAAAAAATCTTTTTCATGAGTAGAAAGTTTTAAAGATGGTTATTATTAATCTGATTTCCGGATTGATGTTGGTACCATGCAAGTTAGCGATTATGTGACACAAAATATATATTTGCGCCATGCCCATTATGAAATCAGGTTATATTTTTCTATTAATAATATTTCTTTCGTTTGAATTGCACAGTCAATTATTTTCAGGAAGAGTAATTGATTCAAAAAGCGGTGAACCATTGGAGTATGTAAGTATTGGAATTGTAAATACTCAATTTGGAACGATAACAGATGAGAAGGGTTATTTCAACATTGAAGCAAAGAATCAATCACCTCAATCTAAATGCAATAAATGTGTTTATATCGTTAGCTAAACCTGTTTCAATAGCGGATATCGCAAACAATAGAGCCCATAACTTTAGCATTTCTCGCCGTCCATATTTAATGTGAAATGCTTATTCGGGAAACAGATAATTCAAAAATAAAATCGGAACCATATCTCGAGCTTTTTCCGAAAATGCTTGCTGCCATATTCCGAATCGTCCTTCCCAAATAAGAAGGACGGCCAAAGGAGGATTTCTGAGTTGGTAAATGGTTCGTAACCGATTTGCGGCGAGAGGATAAAACTATTGTCGTTCAAATTGTAGATGATGAAAACTGAAACTGATGAATACAGCCATTTAAAGGGTTCGGGCAGACTGGCTTTAACATATAGATAATCCCGCATCAAATTTTTGGAACTGAAATTGTCTGTCATCACAGAGCGGGTTTCATTGATTAAATCGGCATCGCCGGTGATCAAATTATTTTCAAGGTAAGTCTGATAATCCTGATATTCCTGTCTGGAAAGACCATTGTTATTGTGATAATACTCAGCAATAACGGTCATATTCCAGGCAGTAAGATAACGCAGCCCCAGTAAGTGAGAAAAACCGCTGACTTCGTTTATCTGAACATCACCATTTTGGATAACACTTATTTCTTCACGATTTGAGTAACTGGCCTCCCCGTGTAATTCAATATTTTCCAGCAGGTTGGTTGAAAAATCTATCCCATAGCACCGGGTTTGGTCTGGCCCGTAAAAGAACATAAAATCGAGGTCGATATTATTTGTCAATACATATAATTTAACGGTAGCGGAAAGGTCCCCGAATTTTGAATATTTGTCCAGGATATCGGCCGCCTCTGGCAGCACTATTGTCGAAAGAGAAAGGTTCTGAATAAATCCTGAATTAAAACTTCGGTTATATTTGAGATAGACTGAACTTTTACCGGCCAGGGCCAGATCAGGATTCTCCGGGTCTTTTTCAGTATTCACATATCCCACGGGATTGAAGGCATAGCCAGTTCCCCAATTATAACGGCGTTTACCCACACCAAAGGTTAATCTAGGTGAGAGATTTAAGCTGCCATACAATTCATAAAATGACAGTTCAAGAGGCTCTTCTTTTGTATACTGCGAAAAAGTGCGCATTGTAAGGCCGACTTGTTTGTAGCGGTAATCGCCATTTAAATAAAAATCGAGACGGTACTGCGACAGATAATCGGGATTATCCTGACCAAAGAATTTTAATCCGTAAACGGGAGATGTTGTATTGGATTGCAGAATCCCCCCTTTGGCGTCAAGATTGCCGTTAAATTCGAGTTTTGCAGCTTCCTCTTCCGTAGGAATTTCGAATTCGTAATCCTGGGCCTCCGCTGTTTTCCACAAAATAGGAGAAGCGATGAGCAAGCTGTAATAAATTAGCCGTTTATATAAACTCATCGCAGTTCACCCAATCGTGAAAGATAATCCAGGGTGAATACTTCATCCAGGAGGTTCTTTCGCTTAATATCAGAATAAATCATTACTGATTTGTAACCCCGGTACAGCGGGCTGGTAGTTTCAATGACCGCCGGACGAACAATACCGCCTCCGAAATCCTTGATCTGTGTGAATTCCAGCGTTTTAATTAACTTACCAGACGGCGCGTAACATTCCACTTTTTGTACAATATTATTTTTTTTGATCACCCACATTTTCAGACTGTCGTAAGATACGGTCCTGGTTTTTGCTTTTAAATTAAGAATGTAACTGTCGCCGGATTCATCCAATTTTACCACATCATATTCGACTGAATAATCCAGGCGCATGATATCGGAATTGTTAAATACACCACCGACGATGGACTGCATACTGGTGATGCGAATGGGCTTCCCCACCCTGGGAATATATAACCACATATTATCATCCAGTCTCAGCGTGGCCCGGCCCTTATCACTTGCCGGTAAAAGATAGAGCATTGCCACCTTGTCTCGGTCCTTTTTAACCGAGTAAAAAACAAATTCCTTTTTGGCACCGTCGGGCTCTTCGTTAATCAGCTTGCGGTAAAATTCCACCGAGCCTGGCGATAAGACTTCATCCACCTTTTTGAGAATCTCATCTCCTCTGGCTGAAACCGGCAGGCTGTTCTGCCCCAAAACAAATGATGAATGGGAGAATAAAATCACAAAAAAAGAAAGCTTAATTATGCGCATCTTTACCGGACCTGTTTATTAATGATGGTTTCGACAACTTCTTTAGCGATTCCCTTATATTCGTGATATTCTATTCCGGCAGCCTTTAAATTATTTTCCATTTTAGCGCCAAAATTAACCGCGATAAAGGTTTTAACCGACTCTTTTTTGAGCAGTGCCGTTACACTAGAACTGGCTCCGCCTTGTTTGTACTGGGCCGGATTCTTAATCGCTTTGATAAAGGCGCCGCTGCCATCAAAAATGAGGAAATAGGGCGCCCTGCCAGCCTTGTCACTTATGCCAGAAGATTCAGTACTACTCTCAGCCGCAACAGCAATATTAACGGGAGATTCAGCGCCGGTTTTATCCATTGCTGACAAACCTGGCTGCCCCGGAATCAAAATTCCGCAAAATAATACCATGTAAACGATTCTTAAATTCTTTTTCATTTTTTTTTTTTGAAATGTATGGTGCTTAATGATCTTTTACAAATCTACCATTTAAAAGCCTGTCTGCCGCCAATACACAAAATATATAGGTTGCCGCACCCCCAATCACATACTCTGTTTGTTGCCAGAGGTAGGGGAAAGGTTCTTTCAGTTCTGGTAAGTCGGGCCTTACAAGTGCAGTCCCGGAAACCATACCTCCGGGAATATATGACCATTCGTGCATATTGAAGCCATAGGCTTCCGTCAATGAATGTGCTCCCACTCCGGATACCAGCGAAGTATTGGAAGCAGGATGACAGCCGAGCACATAATTAACGACCCTCAATACATTTTCGCGGTCAAAAATATCCGGGAAAGCCTGGTTCAAAAAGAATTGTTCAACAGCATAATTCTGTATGCTCCATCCAACACCCCATATCCTGGGCTGCCAAGGCACACCAAACGGTGTTTCAGCAAGTAGAACATCCAATTCCTCTTTATACTTTTTAAGCCCATCTATGATGGCATTCCTGAACGAATCATCATTTACTCCATCCAGGGTCTGAACGATGGCCCAACCTGTACTGCCTATATTCTCGATAATGACCGGCATCAAATCAATGATTCTCTCCCTGTACTGATTTCCCCCGGTGGTAATCAACAACTCGGCCGTTGCCAGGATTTCCTGTACTTCAGCATCCCTCAGTGTATAGGCGTTGGGTTGGTCCGCAGGATCATGACTTTGCTCATAGGCCCAGGCTTTTTCTGCAGTAGCCAGACATTCATCTGCCAGATCATCCTCATATCCCCTAAGTACACGACTTCCTGCTGCCAATGCATACACCGCCTTATATTCCAGCGGGGTATGTTTATTGGTGAATACCCAGCGGTCATCGGGCACACCTGAATGGTTGCCTGCAACCTGACCCGGCTTTAATGAGGCATCATAGAACTTCTGATCTGTCAGGGAAGCTACATCTCCTAAAAAGGCCCGCCCTTCTCTCGTTTCCACGATCCCGGGAAAACAATGCCCCGCAATGCGGTACCCTGTCAGGAGGTTTTCCACACCATGCTTCACCTGTTGAACCAGATCGGGAATACCGTCCGGTCTATGCAGAACAACCAGGCGTTTCTCCTGGTCAATGGCAGTCTGGTCTGTCTTCACATCGAAGATTTCCGAGGCCAGGGCCAGGTAATACAGGGTGTTGGCCTGCGAACCTGCAGCCAGATCATTATCTCCTGCATCATGCCACCCTCCCTGGTTCAATCCAGGAACGGAAGTCATCGGATTATATTGAGTTTCAGTCTTTGCATAAGACCTGTACCCGTCTACATGTTCAATTGACACCGGTGCCTGCAGGGCATCATCAAGGTGACAGGCATCATGCCATACCCTCCATCGGTCCTTAACCCGCATATGGCACATCTGTATGGGCAGAAAGCTTTCCAGGGTGGGTTGCCAGACATTCCTTTTGTACACGTCCACCGCAACCCG
>Ga0255384_10119_pt1 | contig 13084 bp, 17 predicted proteins | sample ANMaggSeSYBR01F7_FD_182106 | JGI IMG/M metagenome (GOLD analysis project Ga0255384, IMG submission 182106) | Sediment cell enrichment communities from methane seep in Santa Monica Basin, California, United Staets - ANME aggregate JGI... | ecosystem: Environmental > Aquatic > Marine > Cold seeps >... | reverse complement strand
GCCGGACGGCGACTGGATCAACGAAACCGGCGAAGAGCTGGTCGATTGGACCGACGTCGACGCGGCTGAGCAACTGTTCGCCGATATACTCGACCCGAACACGGGCGAGCCGGTGCTGGTCCAGGCCACTACCGTGCTTGTGATGCCGGCGTATCGCCACGCGGCACATCGTGTGTTCAACGCGGCGGAGATCACCTACACCGCCACCGGTGCCGAGACGGCTACCACCGCGGCCAACCCGTTGGGGAACTACCGCGTGGCCGAAAGCCGCCTGGCGTATCGGCGTATCGTCGCCTCGGGTGAAGATGCGGCCGACGCCAAGAAGTGGTGGTTCATCGGAGACTTCAAAAAGGCATTCGCCTACATGGAGAATTGGCCGATCACCGTTGCCCAGTCGCCGCCGAACAGCGAGGCCGAGTTCAACCAGGACATAGTCGTCCGGTTCAAGGCCAGCGAGCGCGGCGCCGCGGCGGTAATTAACCCGCGATATATCGTCAAGAGCACGGGCGCCGGTGCCGGCAGCGGTGCGTAGTCGGAATTGATGCCGCTTGTCGGCTTAGCGGTTTAGCAGCCGCCGGCCGGCTTAGCAAAAAGGTACGCAGTATGCGGTGGGCGGTAGAGGGGATGGCAATTCATTGCCACCTTCTACTGCCCGCCGATCACGGCAGAGAAGAAGGATAAAACCATGAGCCGAGAAATTCTAGTAAAACAAGGCACCGACATCGTCTGGAAAGCGTCCGGCGGTGATTACGCCATTACGCTGGCGTCGATTGCCGATGATGCGGGCCGGTGCGGTGTGAAGGCCGACCTGGGTGCAACGTTCGCCGCACGATACGCCGCGACCGTCGAGATCAACCTCGACGCGGCGCCCGTTGCAGGCAACGTCATCGAGGTCTACTGGGCACCGTCGCACGACAACACCACGTTCCCAGGCGGTGCGACCGGTACGGACGCGGCATACAAGGCCGGCGAAGAGGACGAGTGGAAGAAGCAACTGCTGCTGCTCGGCTGCGTGACAGTTACCGCCGACGCAGACGCGGTTGTGCAGACCCAGACGTTCGTATTCTCGCCGCCGGCGCGATACGGCTGCCCGGTGATAATCAACAAGACCGGACAGGCGTTCGAGGGCGATGACGATTCGCATCAGATTACATTGACCCCGTTAGTGGATGAGGTAGCTTAAGAGCGAAGAGAAGGAAACCGCTAATGAACGCCAATACACGCCAATCATTGTTTCTTAATTCGTGTTCATTAGCGTGTATTAGCGGTTCCAATTTTCTTAATTCGTGTTCATTAGCGTGTATTAGCGGTTCCAATTTTCTTAATTCGTGTTCATTAGCGTGTATTAGCGGTTCCAATTTTCTTAATTCGTGTTCATTAGCGTGTATTAGCGGTTCCAATTATTCCAACCCCGAACCATGATCTCAGCACCACCACAAAACCCGAGCTGCGGACAGAACTTCGCCCGACGCGGCGAGTCTGCGTCCTCGCACCTGTGGACCGGCCTGGTTGGAGCGTGGCACCCGCCACTGGGGCCGACCGGCGAGAAATGGTTCGACCAGTCCGGCTATAGAAACGACGGCACACTAACGAACATGGACCCGGCAACTGATTGGGTGATGACCGAAAAGGGCTGGGCGTTGGATTTTGATGGAAGTAATGATTACGTGTTGGCCAGTCAAAATCCCCCAAGTTGCTTGTCACAAATTACAATTAGGTGGAAAGGGTATGTTCAGCCGGTTGGTGTTGGTGACAATACCGGTAGGTTAATAGACTGGTTCCCTGCTCCTTCCTTATATCGCAGAGGCACACCCCCTAACGTTCTAGGTTGGTATAGCAAGATTAACGGAGTGACACGAGACTATGCGATTTCGACTAGTACAATTACTTCCCGTGACATCGACATTGTAGTCACTTTTGACGGCATTAGTACCAAGGTTTATTTAGATGGGTTGCTCGACAAAACGCAATCTACATATGCCGGGGTTTTGAGTGTTCCGACGAATATTTTCTGCATTTGCGGACGCAGTACAGGAACGGACAGATGTTTGGCAGCAAGGGTAAATGCTGTAGGTCTTTGGAATCGTGTCCTCTCCCCCGCTGAGATCATGCAACTGTACCTCGATCCGGCGGCGTTGTTTCGGAAGCCACATCACTATCGTTGTCTTGACGGACTACCGGCGGTGAGCGATCGGGTCGGGCGTGGAGTTTTGACCGGAGGGAGAATGTAGGAGCAGTGAATAGTGGGTAGTGGGTAGTGGATAGTTTTGATTTCCACCCACTACCCACTACCCACTACCCACTATCCACTTACCCACTAAATAACATGGGATACAAAGGCATTGACATTCGACAGACCGGTGACCGGATCATTTTCCGGGCTGCATTGATCGACGACGACGGCAGCCTGCTCGCCAGTGGCAGTGCGTTGCTGTACTTGTACGAGTTGCAAAGCGACGGCACGCTGAAAAGCTACGACTGGAACGACAACACGTTCAAAACCACCGCACTGACCACGGCGACGGCAAGCCTCACGCACCGCAAGGGTGACAACGACTCGACCAACACCGGCTACTGGACCTACGCGCTATCGACGCTGACTGGGTTCACAGCCGGCAACGTCTACATCGCGGTGGTGCATCACGACTCGGCCGGGCCGCAAGACCAGCATAGGGAATTTCAGTTCGGCTCGGCACAGGGCGACTTGCAGGTGGCGAGTTCAGGCGATCTGAAGGCCACGCTCGACGGCGAGCCGGTAGAACTGGCCGACAGCGAAGACGTCTACTGGGCGAACGTCCACTTCACCAGCGACCAGTCAAACTCGAAAGACGAATACGAGGTGGTCTGGATCAAGAACGACGAGCCGATCACCAGCGGCATTACCAACGCGAAAATCCAGGTGGTTAAGCGGATCGACGGCTCGGACCTGGTCGCCGAAACCGCGATGACCGAAATCGGCTCGACCGGTGCACAGAAATACGACGAGTCAACCAACCGGCTCACCGTCGGCGAGGCGGCCGTGGCTATCGTTTCCGCGACGATCGACGGCTCCACGCGATCCTGGCGACACGTAGTCGGGAGAGACAGTAGTTAGGGGCCAGGGGCCAGGGACCAGGGAAGACTCGGTGTCTGAATTCTGGCCCCTGGCCCCTGACCCCTGCCCCCTAACAACCATGAAACCGACACTGTTACCTATGATGTTTGCCAGTGTGAATTACGGTATTCCATGCCGCATTGTCACGCCGGGACCCTACCGGCTTTCGGCGGGACAAACTTACCACACTGGAGCAGAAGCAGGCGAGACGTTTGTGGCGGGTGTGCGTGTTGGACAAGCGTTCCTTACCGGCACGGCGGCAGGAGCAGTGAGATAAAAAGAAGAGAGTTGTCAATTAAATTAACCACAGAGGACACGGAGGTACACAGAGCTATAACATTTTGATTTTCCTCTGTGTACCTCCGTGTCCTCTGTGGTAAATCTCTTGTTTGTGGTGAAATTAAAAATGCCAATCGCAACAGAAATTTACTCAACGGTGTTCAAAAACGGCTCGGCCACGATGCTTGCGAGAGTTGTCGGCGCCGACGCACAGCCGATCGTACAGGCCGACATCGCTTCGGCAACCTACTCGGTTTTTCTGCTCGACGGTGACGATCCGAACGGCCGGACCGCCGTGACCGGGCAGACCGACGTGTCGCTGACGGTAGCGGATATCATATTCGACACGCTGCAAACAGACGACCTCTGGACTGTAGACGACACCGGCTACAACTTCCGGCACGTGCTGGATGTCTCGGCCGCGGAGGCGTTCGCCGTCGCCGGCCGGGCGTGTCTCGTCGAGTATCGGCTCACACCGGTCGCCGGACAAGTGATCGTGATTAGGTTCCGTGTAAATGTAATATGAGGAGCTAGGGGCCAGGGGCCAGGGGCCAGGATTCGGACACCGAGTATTCCCTAGCCCCTGGCCCCTAGCCCCTAGTCCCTGTTTCCGAGGTAAACCATGCCAAGCGACGTCGAACAAATCGCCACGATCAAGACACAAACGTTGGCCCGGGTTGCGGAAATTACCGCCGAACCGAAGCCAAGTTACAACATCGACGGCCAGAAAATCGATTGGGGCGATTATCTCGGACAGCTCCAAAAAACCGTCGATTGGTGTAACGAAAAACTCGCCGGAGAAGAACCGTTCGAGTTCCGCTCGCAAGGGTATTCATAGAAGGGAAGGGGGAAGGTTTGAATTCCGAATTCCCACCTTCCTCCTTCTACCTTATTCTCCATTCACTCATTATTATCCAACCCAAATATGACACTGAACTTCGACCCAACCGACGATCTTGCCACGATGCTCGACGGCGCCGAATCGGTAACGCTGCTGCGCCGCGGTTCCATGCCGGGTTCCTCCGGTACGACAATCGTGCACGCACTGCGCCGTGCCGCTACCACGCGGGAAGCAGTAATCCGCAACCGTTACGATACGTGGAAGAAAGCACCCAGAGACGGACGACTGACCGCCTGCGATGTAATATGGCACCTGCCGGCCGACGAGTTGACAGACTCGCCACGCCCCGGAGACGTCATACTCGACGGCGCCGGGCGGCGCTGGACCATACTCGACGTACAGCTTGCCACGCTTAGCACCCGATGGCAGTGTACCTCGCGAGACCTTACGCTGGCATACGGCCTGGACGATACGATCAGCATACTGAAAGCAACATATACCAAGGGCGACTGCGGCGGTGCCGAGCCGACTTGGCTGATGTGGCGAACGGGTATCCGTGCAAGAATCCAGCCGGCCGATACCAAGGAAGACGCAAAACAACAGGCACGGCAAACAGTCGCACGGTATCGAATCTTCCTCGAGGAAAACCTCGCGATTGACCACAACCATCGCATCCAAGGTCCCGACGGAACGTTTTACCGCGTAACCGGCACCGTCGGCGCCGAACGGATCGGGGAAGTGCAGTCCATTTATGTTGAGATAGTAATATGAACCTCTCACAAGTAATCCACCAGCGCTGGGCGGACAACGCGGCGCTGGACGACCTGCTGCCGGCCTCGCGAGTTTATACCGGCATGAGCGTCGATCCGTCGCCGCCGTTCGCCGTAATCTCGAAGCAGAGCGACCGGCCGGTGGAACGCTTTGGCGACGGCTCGGCAATCGACCAGGTCGGCTTGCGATTTCAGGTCTTTCACGAAAACCTCGACGACGGCGCCGAAATTGTGCATCAAATCAAAACAGCCTTCGACCGCACCAACTTCGACCTGGCCGGCAGCGACAAAGTAATAAACATGGAACGGGCAGACGACTCCGAACATCAACTAGACGACGGCTCCTGGCAATTCGTCGTCGATTTCAAGTGTATGGTCCAACTTGCCACAGGAGTGTGACATGAGTTTCAAAGGACAAATCCAAGCGTCGCTCGGGTGGAACTGGGACGACGGTGCGGTGGACAACGATCGGCTCGATTATGCCCAATGGCTGCTGGACGGCAACGGCGACGGCCAGGCAGAGGCCGTTTGGCACGATGAAGATCAAACGTTGCTTAGCGGCGTATCGACCACACTAGATCTGACCGCCCTGACGCGAACCGTATTGGGCGACACAAACACCGTGACGTTCCTGAAGGTCAAGGCGGTGTTGATTGTAAGCCACGACACAAGCACCGGCGAGTTGCTCGTAGGCGACGCCGCATCGGACCAATGGGCCGAACCGTTCGGCGCCGACGGCGACCAGATCGTCGTACCGACGGACAGCCCGCTGCTTTTGTCCAACCGCAAAACCGGTTGGACGGTAGATGCATCGAACAAGAACCTCAAACTGGCCGCCTCCGGCGGCGATGTGGATTACTCGATCGCCGTGATCGGAACGATTACCGACTCCGGATCCGGGTCGAGTTAATATCACCACGGAGACACGGAGGACACGGAGAGAAAGAAGAGAGAAAAGAAGAGATGGGAGAGAGGGAATGGCGACAATAAATTGCTACCACCTCACTTCCCTTCTCTCTCGTCTCTCTTCTCCGTGTCCTCCGTGTCTCCGTGGTGTACTTCCTGTTCCCCAATCCCCAATCCCTAATCCCTACCATGACATTCAAAGAATTCGCCGGCTCGCCCATCGAAACCTGCGGCCCAGACGGCATGAAGGCCGAACGCACGCTGCTGTGCGCATGGGACGATCGCCACGAGGTGGTCGAGCAGCTTTTGGGCGATGGATACGAGTTCGGCGGCAGCACTCGGGCACGGTATCCCGAAACGCCCGACATCGTTGCCATGCGAACCGAGTGTAAACCGCTTGCCGACGATCTCCTGCCACAGGAGTTCGACAAGCTGACCGAAGGGCTGAATAGCTACAACGGGTTTGCCAAGGTGACGGTAGATTACGAGCTACTTATGCCTTCGGAGTTGGGCGATCTGATAACGGCCGAAAGCGGCACGTTCCTCACGTATCGTCAAGATTCTGCCAGCCGGCAAGCCACGATGTCGGAAGACAGCCTTTCGTGGCAAGACGAGCCTAGCGAGTTCGTGGCGTCGAAGGCGGTGCCGCGGATTCGCATTCCGCTTATCGAGCATCACCTGACGTGGCACCGTGTGGTCAGTCCGCCGTGGCAGGCAATTCGCAAGTGTATCGGCACTGTAAACAATGCAGAGTTCCTTGGCGTAGCGGCCGCCGGCGTGCTGTTCGACGGCGCCACGGCCAAACCGGAATTCCTGCGGATCGGTGAGCTTAGCCTGGTCGAGCAGGCGTGGCGGATCGAATACGTCTTTCGAGAAAAGGCCGTTAAAACCGGCGACGGAGAGATCGTCGGCTGGAACCATGCGTATCGTCCACTGCCGGTGAACGACCCGGGTTGGGACGAACTGGCAGACGCCAACGGCAACCGGCCGTATCGCTCGTCCGACTTCTTGCAACTATTTCGGTTTGCCAGCGAATAAATGATCAACCACATCTTCATCTGCGGATATCCGAGCGACCTCGGCGGTGCCAACACCGAGCTGTGGCACACGGTCAAGTTGTGGCGCCGCTTCGGACTGGACGTTACGCTGATACCGACCTGGCGGGCCGACCCGCAATGGCGGATAAAACTCGAAAAGATCGGATGCCGAACTGCACCGAGCAATCCCGACGACCTGCAAAACGTGCCCCGTCTGGCCGGCAGCGTGGTCGTGGCGATGTGCAACACGAAATTTCTCGTGGCCGCCGAGCACTTCCGCCGGCTGCAATGCAAGATCGTCTGGTTGGGGTGCATGAACTGGCTGTTTCCGAAGGAGCGGTTGCATTACCGTAAGTGCGGCGTGTTCGACCGGCATGTATTTCAAAGCCGCTACCAGCACGACCAACTCGTTCCACAACTTCGCAGGTTCGGCTACGACGACGACCAAGGGTGCATCATCCGCGGCGCGTTTGATGTAGATGAGTTTCCGTTCCGTCCGTTGCCGCACCGGTCGGACGAGCGGTTCACCATAGGCCGGATATCTCGGCCCGCAGCCGATAAGTATTCTCCGCGCACGTGGGACATCTACGGCCGGGTGCCGCACCCGATCGATGCCAAGGTGCTCGGCTGGGCCGACGAGGTTCGTGCAAGGCTCGGCCCGACGCCACGTTGGGCCGAGTGCATGACGGCCGGGAGCCGGACACCCAGGGAATTCCTTGCCACGTTGCACGCCATGGTACATGCGAACGGACAGGCCGTGGAAAATTGGCCGCGTGTGGGATTGGAGGCCATGTCCGCCGGCGTGCCGGTCGTCGCAGAGAATCGTGGCGGCTGGCTAGAGATGATCCGCCACGGCCAAACCGGTTACCTCTGCGATACCGACGACCAGTTCGCATACTACACCGCAAGGTTGGCGTACGATGAGGAACATCGGCGAGAAATTGCACAACAGGCCAGAACGGTGTTGGAAAATAAGTTGGCACATCCGGAAACGATTTGGAACCAATGGCGAAAGGTGTTTGAAGTGGTCGGAGATTAGCCGCTTGCGGCTTCGCAGTGCCCCCGCACGCAGTGCGAGGGCTTTTCACTGACCCCTGACCCCTGGCCCCCATGAACATCTTCACCCTTTGCACCGGCCGATGTGGAAGCACGACGTTCGAGCGAGCGTGCCGACATGCCGCCAACTACACCTCCACACACGAGGGCGGACGACGGACCGGCTACTCGCTGCAATACCCCGACCGCCACATCGAGGTCGATAACCGGCTGGCCTGGTTCCTCGGCCGGCTGCACAAAATGTATCCGGCCGCCTACTACGTACACCTGCTCCGCAATGCCGAGGCGGTAGCACGAAGCTACGCCGCACGCGGGACATCGGAACCGACGAAAATTCTCCACGGCTACATGTTCGCTGTGAAGCAAGGCCGCCGTGCCGATCCGCTTGCCGAGGCCGGAGAGATGGTCGCAACCGTGAACGCCAACATCACCCACTTCCTACGCGACAAGCAACACATGGTCGTCAACATCGAGACCGCCGTACACTCGTTTCCCGTCCTCTGGCGACGAATTCGTGCAGAGGGCGACATGGACGCCGCATTGGTCGAGTTGAAAAAACGATACAACAAAGGGTCGGTGGCACCATGAACTGGGCCGTAGGAGTAACCACCGCACCGCGACCGACCCCGACGTTGGAAAATACGCTGGCATCGCTCGACCGGACGGGATTTTCCAAGCCGAAAATCTTCGACGACACCGACGGCATCGGTGCATGGCGCAACTGGCTCAGGGCAGTGGAGACGTTGCTCTCGGAACATACCCGTGCCGACGTGCTCTTGATCTGCCAAGACGACATCATTTGTTGCCGCCGGCTGCGGGAATATCTCGACCGGACGCTTGGGGACGACGACTCGGTGGCACTGTGGTCTCCATACAGCCCCGGGCCGTACCGGCAGGACCAACCGGGATGGCACCGACAGCGTCGCGGCTGGCACCTTGTCGGCGCACTGTGCTGGGCAATGCCGCGACACGCAGCCGAGGCTGTGCTGCAAAACCTCGGAGCTGTCCAAGCACGCCGACGGATCGACGCGAGGGTCGGCAGATGGGCGGCCGAGACGAACAGAACCGTTTGGTACCACACGCCGAGCCTCGTGCAACACGTAGGCAACGGCAACTCGGCGCTTGGCATCGAAGGAAACATCGACCTGCGCCGCGCGGTTGATTTTATTGGAAAGGATCAGGGGCCAGGGATCGATTGCAAAGCCGCGACCAGTGGTCGCGGATCACCCGGCGTCGAATCGATAATTCGAAGAACCGCGACCAGTGGTCGCGGCTTTACACACCAATTTGGCAGTATCCAATGAACATAGCCGCCGTCTGCTGCACGTACTTACGACCGAAACAGCTCGGGCAGATGATCCGATGCTTCCAACTGCAAGACTACCCAGCCGAGAGGCGCGAACTGATTATCCTCGACGACGCCGGCCAGTACGACAACCGGCAAGGCGACCGATGGCGGCTGGTGTCTACCAACAAGCGATTCCACACGCTCGGCGAAAAACGAAACGCCGCGGCTGCACTTGTCTCCAACAACGTCGATGCACTGGCCGTTTGGGACGACGACGATCTGTACCTGCCCTGGGCACTTCGGGCGTCTGTGGCTGCATTGCAACGGGCACCTTGGTCGCGGCCGTCGCTGGTTTTGCATCAGCAGAAAGACGGTACGCTGAAGCAACATCTCACCGGCGGGCTGTTCCACGGCGGCTGGGCATATCATCGAAATGTGTTCGGCCAGGTCGGCGGATACCCGGCCATGAACAACGGCGAGGACCAGGCGTTCGCCCGGCGATTGCAGCGAGCAGGAACAGACGAAGCCGACCCGGTGCAACTCGGCTTTGCATCGTTTTACGTTTACCCTTGTGCAACCGGCGGCTGGCATATATCCGGCATGGGAAAGGACGGCTACCGGAGGCTCGGCAGTCTGCGGGCGGAAAAGACCCAATTGGTAATCGCCGATCCACCGAGCCTCAACCTGCACAGCCCGAATATACTGCCCGGCGTGCATCCGCGCGTGTTTTGAACGCAATGCCGCTTGCGGCTTAGCAGTATTCGAAATTCAACGATCTGTTGCCATGCACCGCATCCGACTCATCCGAGAAGTTACCAAACCCGAAGGCTCGGGGCCGATTAACGGCCAATACGCACTGCAAAAGGCACTGCGCAGGGCGGCTCCGGCATGGCTGAAGATCGGCGGTACATTGCGCCGTGGTGAGACACCATGGTTCTGGTGTTGGGAGGATCGCGACACCGCGGCCATGGCGGCTGCGGCGGGGCAGCCGTTTATCATCGGTCCGAACATACTATTCGAAGACAGCCGCCGTCCGTGCCGCATTCCCGCCGAACGCCAACTCCTCAATGCCGCAAGTTGCCGGCTGATGTTCACCGAATCGGAATGGTACAGCGAGTTAATTGAAGAGTACCGTGGGCCGGAGAATCGCGCACCGATTGTGCTGTGGCCGTACCCGATCGACCCGAAGCCGGGCGGCCCGCTGCCGGCCGGCTACGATCTGCTGATCTACGCCAAGAGCGGTTACCGCAGCGGGCTGATCGGCAGGCTCTCGCGCCGGTTCAAACCGTTTCGGTTGCTACGGTACGGCCGGTTTGCCCGCGAGGAGTTGTTCGATGCTGCCCGACGCTCGCGCTGTTGCGTGTACCTTAGCGACGACGACCGCGGCCCGTTGGCCTTGGCCGAGATATTGTTATCCGGCTGCCCGACCGTCGGCGTTCCGACCGGCGCCCCGTTTATCCAACCCGGCCGCACCGGCGTGCTGTTGGATAGTTTCTGTTGTGGAAAGTCGGGTGCCATGCCCACGCTTGCGTGGGCATGTTCGGAAACACTGGGAAAAATGAGACATGCCCACGCAAGCGTGGGCATGGCACCCATCGTCAACTACTTGCCGCAACAGACACTGGATCAGTTTCACCTTGAGGAATGCTTAGAAGCAATTGCCAAGTGTCACCGCCTCGACCGCCACACCGTCGCCGCACTGGCCGAAGAGGAGTTTGATACGACAAGGATTGTCGACGTTGTGTTGAACTCGCTGCAACTTATTTAGCCCCAGCGTCTACACGAGAAAACACGCTGCGTAGACGCAGCGGCTAAACTACTCATTCCACCACGATCTGCCCGTACGCCAGGTCGATCATCCCGCCGATCAACTCTGCATGGCTGCTTTCCAGTATCAGGTCGAGTTTCTCGTGCAGCTTGCGGCGGCGGTTCATTGCACCGACGGCGGCTAGCGTACCCTGGCGGGTAAGTGCCCCGCCGGCGCCCATGCGGCTGTGCAACTCGTCGAAATCCGACTCCAGCCAGCCGTCGAACAACTCCGGGTCGCTCTGTAGCACCTCTTCGACCATCGGGTTGGTCAGCCGGTTGAACCGCCGGTAGAGCAATTGTGACGGGTCGATAAAAAACTCATCGACCTTCACGCCAATCCCCTCTGCAAGGTGGTGCAGCGACTTTGCGTGCGGCTTGTTTGTGCCACCGAGAATCCCTCGAATAGTCCGTTCGTCCAGGCCGGTCTTTTCAGACACCTGGTGGATCGACAGCCCTTCGGCGGCCATCAGCCTGTTCAGGTTTTCGCCCGCGAATTCCGACATTTTCCCAGCCTCCCCCAAAACAGGCCGATCGGCTCGAAATTGCGGCCTGAAGGTCGTATCGGCAGAATGGTGTACCCATGTATACTCATTTTGGAGACGTCTGTCAATAGGGAAGTGCAAAAATTGCCAGAAGTGGCTTCAAAACCGTGGCACCGGCGCATAAAAAAAGCCCGCCACGTGCCTGTCAGGTGTCGGCACGTCACGGGCTTCCACCGCGGGAGTGTACCCGACGCCTCGTGCGGTGTCCCCGTCAGAACGCCGTCGGCGAGGCAGCCGAACCAAGCGCCCTGACTACCTCTATTATACCACGCCAAGCCCGGTTGGAAAGGATTTTCGTCGAATTTTTTAATTCTCATTTCGGCAAAAAATGTATACATATCCCATGTTGCTGGGATTACTATATATAGAGGGGCTGTAGCTGGGTTCTATCTACATAAATCACCATGCCCGTCGATGAAAACACCGTCGTTCGCGTTTTGATGGCCGAACGGGCCAAGCTGTTGGCCTACGTATGGTCGATCGTACACGACGAGCACATCGCCGAGGACGTGTTGCAAGAGGTGTCGATGTTGGCAGTCGACAAGCGGGCACAAATCGACAACGAGCAAGCGTTAATGCCGTGGCTCCGCCAAACTGCCCGATATCGGGCACTGCACGCGGTGCGAGACAAAGTGAAAACACCAATGCTGCTGGACGAGAACGTGCTGGACGGCTTGGCTCCATATTGGCAAAAGTACGACGACGTGCCGTCGCAGACGCTGGCCGACGCGCTGCGTTACTGCGTGGAGCAGCTTACGCCGTATGCCCGCCGGATTGTTGCACTCCGCTACGCCGAGGGTCGCAGCGGCACCCAGGTAGCCGAGGTGTTGGGCCGGAAAGTCCGCACGATCTACGTGGCCTTAAGCCGTATCCATCGCACGCTACGCGACTGCATACGGCAACAACGCTCCGAAGGAGGTCTCACCGATGTTTGACCCCCGACGCACCACTTCGAGCGACGACCGATTTATCGAGTTGGCGTTGTGCTACCTTGATGGCCGGTCCTCGGCCGAGCAACTCTCGCAACTCAACACCGAGTTGGCGGCCGACGGGTTCAAGCGCGAACTGTTCGTCGATACCTGCCTGCATGGAAAGCTGCTGTCCGAACTGCTGGGCAACAGCACGGCCAACGCGCACCCTGGGTAAGCTGGGGTGGCGCGGCAACTTGACATCTGATATAAAGATCGCTTTCCATCAGGCGGGCTTGCCCGCGAACTTTCTGGAGAGCGTAAAATGCTGCAATCGATTGGAGATGATGTCGGTTCGATTCTCGAATGCTTTGAGGGTTTGGAAGACCCACGAAGCCACGTGAATCGAAAACACTTGCTCGGCGATCTAATTGTCATCGCAATTTGTGCCGTCATTGCTGGAGCCGACGGGCCCAAAGCAATTGGCGTCTGGGCGGCTTCGCATAGGGAGTGGTTGAAACGGTATCTTGAATTGCCCTACGGAATTCCATCGC
>Ga0255384_10118_pt1 | contig 13092 bp, 10 predicted proteins | sample ANMaggSeSYBR01F7_FD_182106 | JGI IMG/M metagenome (GOLD analysis project Ga0255384, IMG submission 182106) | Sediment cell enrichment communities from methane seep in Santa Monica Basin, California, United Staets - ANME aggregate JGI... | ecosystem: Environmental > Aquatic > Marine > Cold seeps >... | reverse complement strand
CGCGCGATTGGCCAGTTTCGACCAGCCAATTGTCACTTCTTTATTGTAAAGGAATATGGGAGGCGAGTCAAATGAGACAAACGGTAGGGGCAACGCCTCTCGATACACGTTTGGTGTCAATTTCCATGAAAGCTCATATTTACACGCGTTTTCGTTGCCAAAAACCGCCCTTGATTTATACCACTTCTACAAACTCCGCGCAAACCCCGGCTTGCACTCACTCTCTGCCTCCCCTCTTCCTCCTTGACAACCACCGCGAGGCAATGTATAAAGGAAGTCGTTTGCGGTGTAAGGCCGTGAACAGTTGCGTTTTTACTTCCATCGCGCTCACACCAAAGGACACCGAAGATGAAATTAATTCTGCCGATCATGTTAGCGATTTTGATGCTGCCGACCGTGGTCAGCGCCGCCGACAACACACCACCTCCCGGTTTTAAGGCGTTGTTCAACGGCAAGGATTTGACCGGATGGAAAGGCCTTGTTGCCAATCCAAAGGTAAGGGCCAAGATGACCCCGGACCAACTCGCCGAGGCTCAACGCAAAGCCGACAAGGGAATGCGGAAACACTGGAAGGTCGTTGACGGCGCTTTGGAATTCGACGGCAAGGGAAAGAGCCTTTGCACCGCGAAAGACTACGGCGATTTTGAAATGTTCGTCGACTGGAAAATTAAAGCGAAGGGCGATAGCGGTATCTACCTGCGAGGCAGTCCACAGGTCCAAATCTGGGACACCGCGATAAGGCCTGAAGGGTCGGGCGGACTCTATAACAATAAGAAGAACCCTTCGAAACCGTCGAAGTGTGCCGATAAGCCGATTGGCGAGTGGAACTCGTTCTACATCAAAATGATTGGAGATCGTGTAACCGTCAAACTCAACGGCGTACTCGTTGTCGACAACGTTGTTATGGAAAACTATTGGGAACGCGACAAGCCGATCTATCCGACCGGCCAGATCGAGTTGCAAAATCACGGAAACACACTCTGGTTCAAAAATGTGTATGTCCGCGAGATCCCACGCAAGTAAACGCCGTTTCAACTTCGGTCTTGCGCAAAGGCGTTTTGCATTTTACATGCAGTAAAACAATGGCGTGAAAAATTGCCCCGGGTGTATTCACCCGGGGCTAAATTGCGCCCAATAATTATACGCCGGCTAACTTCGACCGCCGGGCTTCGATCTCGCTAAGCGGGACAACCGGGCCGTGGTTTGCGCCTGGACAGTGTTCGGCCATTGCCGACCAGCATTGCGGAGTGCGAAGGTTCGACGCCCAAAACGGCCACGTGCGGCACTGACGCGGACGCACCTTGTAAATTTGGCACGTCCGACGCTCGGTGTCGAAGAAGACGCAATCGCCGTTTGAAAACTCTGTCAGGCTGCGGCGGATGCCGATCTGCCGAACGTAACGACGCTGGAACGTCGCTACATCTATCTTGATCGCAGCGGCCATGGCCTCGATCTCGGCCTTGTTTACCCAAACAAACCCGGGTGCGCCGGTGCAGCAACCGCCGCAACCGGCACACTGGAATTTCAGCCCGCTATGGTACCAAGGTTTCTCGGACATGTTATCATATCCTAACGGCAATTTAGCCGTAGGTGAATAGGCAGCGGTCGGGTGGCCGGGGCATAGCAAAGCGGTGCCCCGGATGGCCTGGGGCATCGCCTGCGGTTCTGCCACCAGCCACCCTACCACTAAACGACCGGGGGGTCTGGGCGCCCAACGATGGTTTGATAGCATGGTGCAATGGTCGTCACCCCGATGATGAAGCAATACCAGGACGCGAAGCAGGCGTGCGGCGATGCGCTGCTGCTGTTTCGGATGGGCGATTTCTACGAGCTGTTCTACGACGACGCCAAGACGGCCGCCGTTACGCTGGGGCTTGCGCTTACGAGCCGCGATAAGGGCAAGAACGCCATCCCAATGGCCGGCTTCCCGCACCATCAGCTCGATAGTTATCTCGGCAAGCTGATTGCCGCCGGCATGAGGGCGGCCGTGTGCGAACAGGTCGAAGACCCCAAAAAGGCCAAGGGACTCGTACGCCGCGAGGTAACGCGGATTGTTACACCGGGCACAGTGACCGACGAGGCGCTGCTGGATCCCAGAGAGAGTAATTTCCTTGCGGCGGTCGTGGGAGGGAACTCCTCGGATGACGAGATGGCCGGGATTGCATGGGTCGAGCTATCTACCGGCCGGTTCATTGCAGCCGGTCTTCCGTTGCGGTTGGTGGCCGATCAGCTTGCAAGAATCGCGCCGGCCGAGTGCCTTACGGTCGAAGACGCTGCGGCGTTGCCGGCCGCGCTGGACGAGAAGATGATGGTCACACGGCGCCCGGCCTGGGCGTTCTCGCAACAGAATGCTCAAGACACACTATCGAAACATTTCGGCACCGCCACGCTCGAGGGTTTTGGTTGGCAACTCGACCGACCGGCCGACGCGCAGGCCGTCCGCGCCGCCGGCGCCGTGCTCGATTACCTTACCGAGACCCAAAAGACCTCGCTGGAGCACGTCGATCGCCTGGTTCCATACCGTACGTCCGGCACGTTGGAGATCGACCAGTCCAGCCGCCGCAGCCTGGAGATATCGCGTACCATCCGCGACGGGCGCCGCGAAGGCTCGTTGCTGGCCGTGCTCGACCGCACGGTAACCGCCATGGGCTCGCGTATGTTGGCCGATTGGGTCGCCAACCCGCTGACCGACCCGGCGGCCATCCGTGCCAGGCACGACGCAGTCGGCGAACTGTTCGGCGAGGTGTCGTTGTCCGCCGAGTTGCACGACGCCCTGCGTAAGGTCTACGACGTGGAGCGGCTGCTTGGTCGAGTCGCCACGGGCAGGGCCAGCCCACGCGACCTGAGCTTTCTGGGCCGCACGTTGCGATGTCTGCCGGAGTTCAAGGCGAAACTCACCGCTCTCAAAAGCCGGTTGCTCGGTGAGTTGGAAAACCGAATCGACCTGTGCGTGGAACTTCGCAGCCGGCTGGAGGCCACGCTGCTGGACGATTGTCCGTTGGGCAGCCGCGACGGCGGTTTTATCAGAGCAGGGTTCAACGAGCAACTCGACGCATTGCGCGAGCTTACCCACGGCGGCAAGCAGTGGTTGGCCCAGTACCAGGCCGAGCAGGCCAAGCGGACCGGCATAGCGAACCTGAAGATCGGCTTCAACAAGGTGTTCGGTTACTACATCGAGGTAACGCACACACACCACGAGAAGGTGCCCGAGGACTTCATCCGCAAGCAAACGCTCAAGAACGCCGAGCGATATATTACGCCCGAACTGAAGGAGTACGAGGAAAAGGTGCTCACTGCCGACGAGCGATCGAAGGAGTTGGAGTACGAGTTGTTTCTGGAGCTGCGCAATGCCGTGGCGGAATCGAGGAACCGGATGCAATCGACCGCGGCGGCACTGGCGCAGGTCGATGTGTTGGTCGCGCTGGCCGAACTCGCACGCAGCAGGAACTACTGTCGGCCGGAGATGGTCGATCGACCGGTGCTTAAGATCATCGACGGCCGGCACCCGGTCCTGGAGGTGATCGAGCCGGAGGGGACGTTTGTGCCGAACGACACGACCGCCGGTGGAGACTCTGGCACGATACTGCTTATCACCGGTCCGAACATGTCGGGCAAGAGCACTTATATACGCCAGGTCGCACTGATTACGCTGATGGCACAAATCGGCAGCTTCGTGCCGGCGCGGGAAGCGACCATCGGCATTGCCGATCGCATCTTTGCCCGGGTCGGAGCCAGCGATGAGCTTACACGCGGGCAGAGTACGTTCATGGTCGAGATGACCGAGACCGCCCGGATACTGAACACGGCCACCGAGCACAGCCTGATAATCCTCGACGAGATCGGTCGCGGCACGAGCACCTACGACGGTATCTCGTTGGCATGGTCGGTGGTCGAGTATCTGCACGAGCACATCGGTTGCCGGACGCTGTTCGCCACGCACTATCACGAACTGACCGACCTGGAGCAATCGTTCCGCAGTGTATCGAACCTGAACGTGGCGGTCCGCGAGTGGCAGGACGAGGTGGTGTTTTTGCACAAGATCGTGCCAGGCTCGGCGGATAAGAGCTACGGCATCCATGTTGCCCGACTGGCGGGCGTACCGCGTGAAGTAGTCGAGCGGAGCAAGGATATCTTGGCCCGGCTGGAAGAGGAGCACCTCGACTCGACCGGTCGCGCGAAGATCGCCCGGCCCGTCGAAACCACTAAGGTAGGCCAGGTCCAATTAACGCTTTTCGGCCCGGCCGAGCACCCGCTTATGGATGAGTTGCGGCAGGTTGACTTAAACAACCTCACGCCGATCGAGGCGATGCAGTTGGTCCAGCAATGGCAAGAGTTGTTGGCGAAGGACGATAAGCCGAAGCGGTAATGACCGGCGGATGTTTATGTAATCATTTGCTCATATTTATCATGAGCGCCAATCCAGACCCAAATGAAGTCTGCATCATCCTTAACTGCAATGGCCCTGTAGTTGAGTCCGACCCTAACAGACCATAGCTCGTCTACTTGCTTGAAATGCAAGGAGGGATGCAAAGGATTTTCCTTCAAGAGCCTGAAGTTCTTTTGTGCAATCTTCTGGATAGGGTATGGGAGTTTCTCAAAACACTTCCAGAAACGGGTCGTTGTTCGGTGCATCTAAAGGGCTTTCAGCTTTCCCGAACGCTTTTCGTCAAGAGCTTCCTCAACTAAAAAATCCAGCTTTCCGGATTTTGAGTCCGCTTCGATTTGTCTATCCCATTTTTGCCAATCTTTTTCCGAGAACCAATGCCTGAGTTGCAAGAACTCATCTTCTGGAAGAGATTCTATAGCGTCCTTAATTTCATCGACCTTTAACATGGGTGTTTCCTTTCCATACATTTACGCTCATCAATCGGCGTAAATAGATATGACAGTAAGTATAGTTGTTCGTGCGGAAATGTCAAGTTTTTGTAACACTTCAGCGGTTAGCCCGGCTTCTTCGTAGCAGATGCTTCCCGCTTGATATATTTCAACAACCGGTGCATTTGCGGATCGTTCGGCAAGCGGTGTGACATTTACTCGACAATCTCGAACGTACAGCAATGGGCGCCGTCGTGCCGAGAGGTGGTGCGGAGTACCGGTCGGCCGACTACGTTGGACAGCATTTCTTGATCGACACAACAAACGGTGCGATTGTCGTCTATCATGCTGATAAACGGGCAACTCCGCTTGTGCAACACGAGCCGCCCGTTGTTTTTGCGCACCTCGACCAGGTTACCTTCCTTGCTAAGCAACTCCGCAAGCTGCCGGAGCCGCCCGCCGGGTTCCTCGGCTGTAATTTGGCGATTGTAGTGTTCGGCCAAGATATGGCTTACGCGTTTCAGCACCTTGTGTACTAACTCGCTTCCGCCGAGTTCTTCGACGGCACGCCATATAGCAGGTACAACCAAGTGCTGGTTATTGGTGGGCAATAACTTCAACGCGTCGTTTGTGGCGGAGTAAAGGTATTGTGGTCTGCCACGGCCCGGCAGCCGCTCGGTGTTGCGCTGGACGTACCCGGCCGCCAACAGGTCGTTTAGCTGCTCGATTACGGCGGTTCTGGTCACGCCGGCGGTCTTGGTAAGCTCGGCAACGGTTTGCGGTGCATTGCCCACCAGCAGTTTCACTACCCTCATGCCTGCCGTACCGACCGTTGGATTGTCGTCCATCGTTGCACCAAATACTCGCACTTCCGGAAAATCGCCGCTGTGGGCGAGATATCACAAAGCGGGAAGTTTTTTACAGCCGTACTTGGTAGTAATGATAACCCCTCGGCACACGACAAGCAACACCCCACGGCGTGTTGCGATGAGATTACACGGCCGAGACTGCCGTGCCACTGCTGGAACTACACTGTTTAGCCGCTGGACTTGTCCAGCGCGTCTTTTCACGACAGCTATTGCGTCTCAGATTGATATATTCCTAGGGGCGACCAACGGAAGCCCCGGTTTTTTGCGGGAAAACGTAAACACCAACAGGAAATTACCAACCTGAGAATCAATAAACGGGTGGAAGAAAATCAGAACCGCTGTGTCCCGGTCGGCTGCGAGTAGTTTGTCGGCAGAACGCCACCGCTCGATGGATACGTATAACCGGTAGATGTGTCGGCCGGATTGAGCGGATCGGGTGTGGTTGGCGTCTTCGGGGTGTACGGACGGGTGCTTCCGGGCAGGTAGGGCGATGGATTGGAGTAGCTTTCACTCGGCGAGGTATAAGACTTGCCCGGCAAGGCGTACGGGTCAGTAGGTGAGGCATACGGCCCGGCCGGCGAAGTATACGGGGCGGTGGGCGACGTGTATGGGGTTACACCAGACGGCGTGTAACCGGTGTTGCCTGGCTGGTAGCCGGTGTTGCCTGGTTGATAGTCGGTTTTGCCGGGCGTGTAATCGGTTTTGGGAATGTAACTATTCTGCGGTGAACTTTCAACGGCCGCGGGGGTTGCCTGGCCTGTGGCCGGCGGCGGTGTATATCGCCCACCATAGGCAGGTGTTGAATTATCTCCGGTGTATCCGGACTTTGAACTGTTATTATACGGCGATCCGGTATTGTATCGCGGAGTTGCACTGCCGTCATATCGCGGAGTTGCACTGCCGTCATATCGCGGAACGGCACCGACATCATACCTTGAAGCGGAACCGACGCCGTAGTTGTCGGCCGGAGCGGCAGAGTCGGTCGGGCTGCTGCCGTATTGCGGTGCCGACCTAACGGGGTTCGTCTGCCCGGCAGCGGTTGCGCCTGAGACGTAACTACCGCTGCTGCCATAGTATCCCTGCTGCGGTGCCACGTATGAGTTTGGGGTTTCATTGGCAGTCGTACCGTAGACGGATTGTGCGGTCGGGCTGGTCGGCGCAACCGGATACGACTGCTGCGCGCTTGCGGTGTTCGTCGCAGCCGGATACGAAGGTGCTGCGGTGCTCGGATATGAAGGTACACTGGGCGTGGTCGCTACCGAGGCGGCTGGAGCAGTCGTCGAGTTTGCGGTGTTCGGAATACCCGGCGTGCCGGCCACCTGCGACGGCATTGTCGGGGTGGTCACCGCCGGCGGGGCAGTGCTGCTGGGCGGAGTTTCCAGCGGGTTACTCCTCCAAAATGCCAGGCTAGGCAATGAACAGCGGCCGCCGTCGCTACAGCAACCGGATGTGCCGATTATGACCAACGCAATAAGCAAGCAATGCAATAAGTGTATCCGCATGATTGGTATGCCTTATAGAAGATGTGGACGAGAGAAGGTGTTTTGGTAACAAACGCGAGCGGATTATAGACGTAGCGGCATGTGGGTCAATGGCAGATTCCCCGGTTTTGTGGCAACGGGTGCAGCCTGCGGTTTGCGCGGGAGCCTCATGGCGGTACAAATTATCGTGGGATTTCACGCTCCGATAGTCGTAGTTGAGAGCACTTAGGTATGCAGCGAGGGCTAGGATACAAACTACGAGGAGCAGCAGGCATAGCTAGCGAAAGCATGTTTGCCGAAAACTCCGCTCCCATTTTTCCTGGGATACCCATTTTGTGCAGGTCGTGCTTTCTCGGCTTGCAACAACCCCAATCGCAAAGTGCAGGCTGCACCCTGTGGCAACATGGGCCACGTGGGACAGATGGGCGACAAGTAAACGTGTAGCGGCCTGGCTCGCCGGGCGTGTGGGCTAGTGGCCATGGGTTCCGATGTGGATAACCACGCATATGAACTCGTAAGGTAACTCGCAGAAATTGATATACCAGCGAGGCCAGTTTTGGTTTATCCTTCCCAGACTTTGGGTTTACGTCAATTTCCGAAGTCTCAGGGAGGGGACGATGAGCGAACTGAGGGAGCAGCATATTGCCACCATCAAGGATACGGCCCGAAAACTGACAGGTGCCAAGAGAAGGGCCTTTCAAGCCCAGGTCGCGTTGGACTACCTCGATGGCAGTCCGCGTCGAGCCGAAACGGTGTTTGGCTGGTCTCGCAAGAGTGTGGAACTGGGATTGCATGAACTACGCACGGGAATCACCTGTTTAGACAATTCTTCAGCGCGTGGCAATCGCAAGACCGAAGAAAAGATACCGCAGTTGGAAGAGGATATTCGGTCCCTGGCCGAACCAGATAGCCAACAGGATCCCAAGTTTCAGTCTCCCTTCAGGTACACCCGGACCACTGCCAAAGCCATACGTCAGGCGTTGATCGAGAAGAAAGGCTGGAAAGACGAGGAATTGCCCTGTGAAAAAACCATCGGCAACATCCTCAACCGCCTGGGATACCGTTTGCGGCGCGTGCAAAAAGCCAAACCGGTCAAGCGAGTTCGAGAGACGGATGCGATTTTCGAGAACGTCAAGCGGGAAAACGAGGCGTCGGACCAACGCGAGGATTCCTTGCGAATTTCCATTGATGGCAAGGCAAAAGTAGACCTGGGAGATTTCTCCCGCCGCGGCAAATCTCGCGGGAAAGAGGCCACGCAGGCAGACGATCATGACATGCGGGCGAAGGAAAAACTGGCTCCCTTTGGCATTCTGGACGTGCCCGGCGGCTTGTTGACGGTTATCTTCGGAATCTCGCGAGAAACGAGTGACTTTATCGCAGACTGTCTCCAGCAATGGTGGGACATGAATCGGGGGCGTTACCGTCACATTCGTCAGTTGGTGATCAACCTGGACTGTTTTGCCTCAGTCGGGCGGACCTGCTGTTGGTGTTGCGATTGCGGGCTGAACGCACGGGTGCCCGTGATCGGCGGTTGTGGATGAAAGTGTGCCACTGCTTGGCACAGTGCCGTAACGAATGGAAGGCCGTTGATAATGAAATTGATCTTCGCTTTCGGAGTCGCATGATGTACGAGCAAAAACTCCTTGAACGAATCACCGTGAATCCGCGGATTTTCGACGGCAAGCCGATCATCCGCGGGCAGCGATTGGCGGTCGAGCATGTGTTGGGAATGCTTGCCGCCGGCGACACGATTGAAACGATTTTGGAAGGATACCCTTGGCTCGAAGTGGAGGACGTGCGGGCTTGTCTCGTTTACGCTCGACGGCTCGTGGGACACGAACGGATTGAACCGCTTCTGATCGAGTCGGGGCAATGAAAATCCTCTTGGACAGTTGCGTTTGGGGGAAAGCCCGGCAGGAGTTGGAAGCTGCGGGGCATGATGTCGTTTGGTCCGGCGATTGGCCGAACGATCAACATTTCCGCCCATCAACAGGCCGTCATTTGCTGGCAAGTTCTCGCCGGACATAGTGCCGAGCTTGCGTCGGGAGCTATCATCACCGCCGAGTTGGGGCGACTGCGGATTCAATTGCCGTAATTGATCTTTCACAGGAAAAAGCTCGGCCCGGCGAAGAAAAGCTCCTCGCCGGGCCGTGGTTTGTCTTTGTTGGTAGTGACGTTTCTCAATATCCGGTTGAAGGACTGTCTCCACAATTTTCCGCATTGGATGTCGCCATCCGGTGCGGTAAAAAAATCCTTAAGAAAGGAGGTGATCCAGCCGCAGGTTCCCCTACGGCTACCTTGTTACGACTTAGTCCCAATCGCGGAGTTCATCTTCGGCGCTTGCCTCCCTTGCGGGTTAGCTTGGCGACTTCGGATGCCCCCCACTTTCGTGGCTTGACGGGCGGTGTGTACAAGGCTCAGGAACACATTCACCGTAGTATGCTGACCTACGATTACTAGCGATTCCGGCTTCATGCAGGCGAATTTCAGCCTGCAATCCGAACTAGGGCGCGTTTTAAGGGATTTGCTTGCCCTCGCGGGTTCGCTTCTCTTTGTGCGCGCCATTGTAGGACGTGTGCAGCCCTGGACATAAAGGCCATGAGGACTTGACGTCATCCCCACCTTCCTCCGGTTTAACACCGGCAGTCTCGCTAGAGTCCCCGACATTACTCGCTGGCAACTAGCGACAAGGGTTTCGCTCGTTAAGGGACTTAACCCGACATCTCACGACACGAGCTGACGACAGCCATGCAGCACCTGTGCACGTTCCACCCAAAGGGCGTGGCCCCGCTTTCACGGGGTTAATCCGTGCATGTCAAATCCAGGATAAGGTTCTTCGCGTAGCCTCGAATTAAGCCACATCCTCCACCGCTTGTGTGAGCCCCCGTCAATTCCTTTGAGTTTCAGCCTTGCGACCATACTCCCCAGGCGGAGCACTTAACACTTTCGCTACGGCAGGAGGCCTATGGAGGAGCCTCCAACCAAGTGCTCATCGTTTACAGCTAGGACTACCGGGGTATCTAATCCCGTTCGCTACCCTAGCTTTCGTGCCTGAGCGTCAGAAAAGACCCGGCGAGCCGCTTTCGCTACTGGTGTTCCTTGCAATATCAACGCATTCCACCGCTCCACCGCAAGTTCCGCTCGCTTCTATCTTCCTCTAGCTCGACAGTTTTGGGCGCAGTTCCTCGGTTGAGCCGAGGGATTTCACACCCAACTTATCGAGCCGCCTACGCACCCTTTAAGCCCAGTGATTCCGAATAACGTTTGGACGGTTCGTCTTACCGCGGCTGCTGGCACGAACTTAGCCCGTCCTTCCTCTGAGGATATGTCAAACCGGAGGGATAACCCACCGGCATTTCATCCCCTCTGACAGCGGTTTACAACCCGAAGGCCTTCATCCCGCACGCGGCGTCGCTCGGTCAGACTTTCGTCCATTGCCGAAGATTCTCGACTGCAGCCACCCGTAGGTGTCTGGGCAGTGTCTCAGTCCCAGTGAGCCGGGCCATGCTCTCACACCCGGTACCCATCGAAGCCTTGGTAGGCCGTTACCCCACCAACAAGCTAATAGGATGTGGACCCATCCTAGGGCGGAATCACACCTTTGATCCGGGGATATCATCCGGTATTACCTGCAGTTTCCCGCAGCTATCCCGGACCCCAGGGTAGGTATCCACACGTTACTCTCCCTTTCGCCGCTGTCCACTCTCCCGAAGGAAAGTTTCTCGCTCGACTTGCATGCCTAATCCACGCCGCCAACGTTCATTCTGAGCCAGGATCAAACCCTTCAATTTGTAAGCTTTTATCCGCCGAAGCGGATTATTAGCCTCTGAAAAGGTCTCATCCTGCAATGCCGGCCTGAGAATCAAATCAAACCGGCACCACAATACTATCCAGTCTTCAACCGACTGAAAAAAATCAGAATTGAGGTTATCACTACCAAATTGTCAAAGAACAAACCGCATGGTGCAGATCGCACACCAAGGTGCACTGCCCACACCACAGACTCGTAATTCTACCGTTATCTCGACCAGTGTCAACAGGCTCTGAAGAATTTTTTGCAATCGGGGATAAAAATTATGATTTCCCCATGTTTTCATGGGTTTTGGGCCTCAAAATCCGTAACATTTCAACCGTTTGAGGTGATGTGTGCATTTTTTGCAGAAACCACTCCAAATAACTTGCAAATGCAAAATCCCTTTTGTATAAAGGTATATATCCTACCGGAAATTGCCCCACCTTCCGTAACCGTTGCAGTCTAACCAAAGGAAAAATCCCATGAACCGCAAACTTAAACTGTGTAATGCCGTTGCCGTGCTGGTTGCCATGTTGACGTTCGGATCGCTTGCCGCAGCAGACGACAAACACCCGACCGTCGACCTGAACGACGGCTGGAAGAAGCTCCTCGGCAGCGACCTGGCCGGCTGGAAGACTGCCGGCAAATGGGCCGTCGAGGACGGGGTGTTGGCCCTGAAGGACAGAGGAGGCGACATCTGGACCACCGACGTATACGGCGATTTCGTGCTCGACATGGAGTTCAAGATTTCCAAAGGCGGGAACAGCGGCGTGGCCGTGCGAGTATCGCCCGCCCCGGATGTATCGAGTAAGATGGGAAAATCGTGGTACCAGGACGGTGCGATGGAGGTTCAAATTCTCGATTCACACGGTCAGAAACCGAACATGCATAACTGCGGGTCGATGTACGACCTGATCGCTCCGACAAAGAACATGGCCAAACCGGCCGGACAGTGGAACCGCTACACCGTCACCGCCAAAGGGAGCAAGGTTGCGGTCGTCTTCAACGGCAAGCAGATCATCGACATGGACCTGAACGATTGGCCGACCGCGCATAAAAACCCGAACGGCAGTCGGAACAAGTACAGCAATCCGATGAAAGATTTTCCACGATCCGGCCACATCTTGTTGCAGGACCATGGCAACCCGGTCTGGTTCCGCAACATCTACATCAAGTCGCTGTAAGACTTCTGTGGCGGAAGAAGTGTGCAACTCAAACCGTATCGGAAAGTTCACACTTTTATGAGCAAAACACACCCCAAGTTGATCCTTGCCAGCCGATCACCGCTGCGGCGGGAATTACTCTCGGCGGCAGGGTACTCGTTCGAGGTGCGTACGCCGTGCGAAACGTCCGAGAGCGGGCTGCACGGCGATCTCAGTGCAGCCGAACTGGTCGCACGGCTTGCCTACCAAAAAGCGGCCGATGTTGCGGCGAGGGTCGAAGATGGGTTGATACTCGCTTGCGATACGGTAGCCGAGTGCGACGGGCAGATATTCGGCAAGCCGACCGACGTACACCATGCGCGGACAATGCTCGATACACTTCGAGGCCGACGACACAGGGTCTTCAGCGGGTTGTGCCTATGGAAAGTTCCAGACGGCAAGCCTGATTGCCGTGTAGCAACTACCACGTTGCTGATGGATCCGATCAGCGACGAACTGCTAGACGACTACCTGGCCGACGGCGGTTGGTACGGCAAGGCCGGTGCCTTTGGCTATCAGGACCGCATCGGCTGGATTCACATTATCGAAGGCAGCGAATCGAACGTGGTCGGGCTGCCAATGGAATTATTGGCCGAAATGCTGGCAGCCGGCTCAGACCATGTCCTTTAGGTTCTTAAGCGGTCGAACCTTAACCTTGTTCATGGCCGGTCTGGCGGCGACGTCCATCAGCTCGCCCGGCCTGAACGGGTTGGGAACTCCCTGTTTGGCCGGTCGGGCCGGAATCTTCTTCTTTTCGATCTTCAACAGCCCCGGAATCGCAAAGACACCGGCTCCACGGCTTCCGAGACTCTTCTTGATCTCGGCTACCAATGCGTCGAATACAGCGGCCACGTCTTTTTTGCTCAGATCGGTGGCGGCAGCGATGTTGGTAAGGATTTCGGTTTTGGTCGGTGCTTTTTTGGCTACTTTTG
>Ga0255384_10117_pt2 | contig 13142 bp, 12 predicted proteins | sample ANMaggSeSYBR01F7_FD_182106 | JGI IMG/M metagenome (GOLD analysis project Ga0255384, IMG submission 182106) | Sediment cell enrichment communities from methane seep in Santa Monica Basin, California, United Staets - ANME aggregate JGI... | ecosystem: Environmental > Aquatic > Marine > Cold seeps >... | reverse complement strand
ATTGTTTTAAGTATCTTAAATTAAACCATATCATATCATATTCAGAAATATTATTCTATCATTATTTAAAGTTAAATTTAATGTTTTTGAGAAAAACTCATAGGTTCATATTCTTATTCTTAACAAAAACAGGGTAAGAGAAAGAAATTAAATTTCTTTATCTTACCCTGTTTTACTTTTTTATCAAATTTACCAATATACATTCTCTTAAAAATAGCATTTGTGAATTAAAGTACCATTTTATGTCACAATTCCCGATTTTTTCTCCGAATAAATAAAAACCGAGTTAATTCAAACATCTGATGGATAACTTATCATTACTTTTTTATTTTTCGATCTTAAACAAATAAGGGATAGACGCCTATATAGCAACACCTATTTATCCATTTGGGCTTTTCTTGATATCCACCAACACACCAGGAACAATATCCCAGGAGTGGGGACTGCTATGGCTATTATGTAAGGGTAAGGTCGAGGAGAGATCATACAGAAGTGCACCGCCAAATTTACCAGGTAGAAGCCAATATTGATTGCTCCACCCAATCCTTCCCAACGCCAGGCAATGCCTAAACCTAAAACACTTAAGATTAAAGTAAGGGGAATCAGGTTTTCTATAGCAGGATGGTCCTTCATGGCATGCGGGTCTGCCGTACCGGTTTGAACCCAATTTACTGCGTAACCGATAAGCATAATCAGGGTAAACACGATAATTACAATACTCCAGATTCGAGCAATCCACCGCAGCCTAAATTTAATTTTATTCATACTTTGACTCCCTTTCGGCTTTAACTTAAAAGCCTCTTTTAGAAGTGAAAGATATTTTCTTCGGTCGTTATCATCAATAAAATAGCTTTTACCGATAATTCCCTCTTTGATTGATATTACATGGTGCGGGTGTTCCACAACAACGACTCGTGCTATTCTTGGCTTATATAAATTATATGTCTTCGCACAAGGGGAGTCAAAGAAAATAGATGCCTCTCCTTATTTTTTTTAGGTTTGGGGGATCCTGTTTTTCCTGTTTTCTGGTTATGATAGCAGGAACATGCCGATGATATATGGTAGTAAAACCAGTAATGCCATCAGGGGATGCCCACGCCGTGTCATGTTACGACTATCCCAATTAAAGAGATAAATCGCTAGTCCAAAGGCCAATACTCCACTCGCCAGCAGGATGATGAGTGACCCTATCGGATTAAAATCGGCAGTCAAATTCTGAGCTAATCCCCTAAAGGCATTCATAGCATGGGTGGCTGGCAATAACTGGGCAATTTTACTCATTACCTCAGGTAACATACTATAGGGCACCATCATTCCGCTCAAAAGCATCGAGGGTAGAAAAATCAACTGCGACCACAGCACAGTCATCCGCGAACTGGGCGAAACCACGCCGATCAGCACACTGAACCCGGCACAAGCAAAGGCCATTAGAAGTAATGTTACGACAAAGCCAAGCCAATTTACCGGTAGTGGTGCATCGAAAAACAGGGGCGCTGTAGTGGTAATAATGATAGTTACCATTGCTGTATGCAAGATGGTAGTTAGTGCTGGAATGATCAGTATTGAGAAGGCCGGCACGCCATTAATCTTATAGCTGCGAAAAATACCGGCTTCACGGGCCGTCACCAAGCCATCGGGCAATCCCAGTAGTGTAGCTGCCAGGATGGCGAAAATAGTCATCGCTGGGATCATTGTTTCGCGAAAAGCGGGATTGATTCCGGTCATAAGCAGTCCCATCATAGCGTAAAAACCTAAGGGAAACAGGTAATTCATTAAAAGTAATGTCTTATTACGGATACCGGTACGAAACTCGAACGAGAAGTGATTTATAAAAGCGTTCATTGGACACCTCCTGTGGTTGTAATTTCTAAAAAACGATCTTCTAAAGAAGGCCGCTCTACACGCAAATCTACCAGAGTGTCCTTTTGGGCTTCAATGTTCGCGATAATGGCAGAAACTGTTGGGCCGATATCGGTACTGTAGTAGATGATGTACTCATCTTTTACTATGCGCCTGCTAACAGCCGGGAAGTTGAGTTCAGGGTCAGACAGGCTGGAGTTTTTTGTGAGAACGGATACTTTGGTAAAACCCACACCGGCTGCGGTTAGTTCAAGCGGGGTGCCGGTAGCCGCGATCTTGCCCTGCAGTAAAATCGCCAGGCGGCCAGCCATATCATTTGCTTCCGCCATATCGTGTGTGGCAAGGATGATGGTAGTGCCCGTTTTTTGTAGTTCGCGCATCAGATTGTGTAGTTCAATACGTGAGGCAACATCAAGGCCGGCAGTAGGCTCATCCAGAAAGAGCACGGGAGGATTGTGGGCGACCGCCAGGGCCAACCCCAGTCGGCGCTGTTGGCCGGCAGATAGCTTATAATACTGTGTTCTCCTCTTCTCTTTCAGGCCAAAACGGTCCAGTAAGTCATATCGCGGGGCTGTACCGTGGTAGGCGCAAAAGAACTTCATTGCTTCATCAAGGTTAATGCTGTCTGGTAAGCCGGAGTTCTGTAGCTGCACACCGATCAATTTGTGTAATTTACGCGACTGGCAGGCAGGGTCGACGTCCATTACCCGTAATAATCCGCTATCTGGGGTGCGTAATCCTTCCAGGCTCTCCAGTGTGCTGGTTTTCCCCGCTCCGTTAGGTCCCAAGAGGCCAAAGATTTCGCCACGATGTACCTCAAAGCTGATACCATCCACAGCAACAAGATCACCGTAGATTTTACGAAAGTCCTTAACTTGTATTACCGGTTCGTTCATAGAATATTCCTCCTTGTTTATAGTGGTTTCGGCTACCTATCTATTTTGCGAACTTTTTGTATAAGGGCTATAGATTGCCTAATATAGATTGAATTGTACAAATAATATTACACTCTTTTTATTTTTTCTAATTAATCATAAACATAAGCTTTTAAAAATATTATATTTAATATACTATAATATTATTAAAAATCAATCTTTTTGGGAAAGTTTTTAACAAATAATTTTTTTAATTTAGGGACATTCCATTTTTATTCTTAAAGTCTATGAAATTGCCTAAATTTCCCTCATATATTTCTATCTAAATGAGGTTTTTCTCTATTTTTAATCTCCCTTTGCCTATTCTATCATCCTCTTTTTAAGAGAAATCATTAACCCATATACAGATATTGATATTAAAGGTATATGCAATATTCCATTCCACCATAAAAGACTGGGAAATATAATAAAATTGGTTAAAATATTATAAAAACCTATAATTGCCCCTATCAGACTGGTCACTCTCAATGTAACTACATTAATTCTGGGATAATATAGAATAAGCAGGGAAATATATATAGGGGTCATCATACAAAAAGTCAGACCAGCTTCATTGGTGAGTAGGTAAAGGATATTAAAGTCCGGCCCCATCGTCTCCGGATTTATGGGGTACCAAAAAGCAATAAAGGCAAGAGGAATAATCCAATACTTCTTTGACAATTTTATCGGTGGGCTAAAATCATTTTTTTGTATTACTGCTTCCCAGATCCAAAAAAGAGCGACCAGAAGAAACATAACCATATTTATAGTGATAATTGCTAAACCATATTTTTCAGTAAAGGCAATATTTTGTAGAAAGGCAAAAAGAAAATATGCTGAAACTACATAGATATTAAAAATGCGAGTGACTTTGTTTCCAAATAAGATTATACAGATAATCAATACAAGAGGAAGAATTTTAAAAATAAGATAAAAGGAAGGTAAGTTATATACTAAGGAATGGCTAAGAACTTCTCCTATGAACTTTCCAGTTTCTGCTACCTCTAACCCCTTTGAGGCATAAGGCGGAATAAATTGTATTAAAATAAAGATTAGGAAAAACCACCATTTTCGAGTTATTGACTCCAATTTTCTTTGAATATTTTCAAGATTTTTTACAGACATATATTCCTCCTTATTTCTTTCTTTTTTCTCTATTGTTAATGTGTGCCCTTTGGAAAATATTAGGGGTCTATAATTGAAAAAATATTTAATAATTATATTCTGTAATTATAGAATAATCTGAAACATTAGGATAGTCAAATAATTTTATTTTCTGCATAAAAACTAAAATAAATCAGCGGATTATTGTGTAAATAAAAAACCAGACCCGATTTTTGTTTTAAGATAAATTTATCCTTATAACGTTTTCAGGTCTGGTATTTATTATTTAAAATTATTTTCTTGTTTGTTTTTCAATATTTTACAACAAAATTCTTGGTTTAATAATTATGGCAAAGGGGGAGGTAACAGCTCTAGCTCTATGATGCCTACATCGAGTATTCCTCCTGCAGTAACTACAATGCCACCTGGAGTAACATCGTTGTATTCAACATAGCCTTCTGCTGATACAGTAAGGTCGTAGCTGCCAACAGGAAGCTGCTCAAAGACAAATTCACCATTAACATCAGTTACCGCAGAGTTGCTAAAGATATATACACCACCTGATAAACTAACACTTACACTTGCCCCAATAATTGGCGGTTCAGTTTCTGAATTTTCTAGCACTATCCCAGAAACTGTTCCCGTATCAATATCTTCTTCCGAATAAGTTTCTGATGAAACACTAATAACCGGTTTCATTTTGTATTTTCCGTTGCCTGTCTCTATCACTGATTTTTCGGCATCAAAATCTATGGTTAATTTAGTAATAATGCCCGCAACAATTTCAAAAGGATGATTTAATTTTATTCCGGTATTAGCACTGCTGGGAATTTCAAGAGGTTTTTCTACCGTTGGCTCATCCGGTCCACCTTCACCTTCTAAAACCAGTGTAGCTTCTTCCTTCAGGAAAATTCTAAGCTGGGTATACTTATTAGCTGCAAGTTCCTTCGATCCCAATAACATGGAAACATTCTCTAATTCTATAAGGTTAACTAATAGGTCTTCTTCATCCCATTCCTTTAATACTTTCCAAGACCCTTTATCTTCTCCTTCCTCTCCATCTCCAGCTATATGCCCCTCTATTCTAAAGATATTTATATTCACTTCTTTATAATCCCCCGGAGCATCGGTAAGATAAATCTTTATTATTCCCTTTCCCGTTACTACTCCATCTTCTTGGGTTGGTGAAGATGAATCATTTTCCGGAATCACTAAATCAACAATACACCCTGTAAGAAAGATAAGACAAATCCCTAACAATAATACAAATTTAAAGTACCTTTTCATTTTCCTTTTCCTCCTTTTTATCATTAAAAAAATATCATATTTTTACTGTAAATTAACCAAAAAATCAAATTATTCTTTATAAGTTTTCATGCCAAACACAAAAAAAGCCGGTAGTCTGGCGGTCATAGCAATTCATTGCCTTAAACCCATGACTTTGCGTCCCATCCTTTCGGATAGTTTGCCTTTATCAACTTTTTATTGACAAATTATTCTTTTTTTAAATTTCTTATCTCTACTTATATTATTCCCTAAAGCAATCTATTTTAGACATAAACTTGCATTAATTTTTAAATTTCTAAAAAACACTTAAAAAAATTCTTCTTCTCTACAATCATTTTATAGAAATCGTGAATCAAGGAACCATTGGGAAAAATCTTAACAAACCTCCCCTATGTTATCCCGCTTAAAACTTTATCTCTTTTTTGAGTTAAAAGAGACACTACTACTATCGTCAAAAAACTTAGCGGTATTGAAATAATTCCTGGATTATTAAAAGGTATCGGTGCTGTATCCGGGTTAAGGCCGTAACGCACATACATACTCGGTGATAGAAGAATCATTCCTAAGGCTGTAAAAATACCAACAATAATCGAAGCCACAATACCCTTTGCCGTGGTCTTCTTCCAGAATAAAACCATCATAATAGCTGGTAAATTAGCTGATGCTGCTACAGCAAATGCCCACCCAACCAGAAACGAAACATTCATTCCTTTAAAAAGAATTCCAAGAATTATTGCAATAATGCCTACACTAAATGCAGTAATTTTACCGGCAACAACCTTTTGCCTGTCTGTCATTGATACACCCCGAAAAGAGCCAATTAAATCATGGGCAACAGCACCTGATGCTGCCACAAGAAGACCGCTTACTGTGCCTAGGACCGTGGCAAAAGCAATGGCCGATATCACGGAAAATAAAAGAACGCCGAATGATTTTGCAAGAAGCGGGGCTGACATATTACTTGATGCCAGATTAAGCACTCCACTGGACATTGCTCCCAAACCCATAAACAAAGTAAGCACGTAGAAAAAACCGATTGAAGCGATTGCTACAATAGTAGATTTTCTGGCACAAGCAGGTGTTTTTACCGTATAGTAACGAATAAGAATGTGCGGTAATGCCGCTGTGCCAAAAAATAAAGCAAGCATTAGAGAAATGAAATCAAGCCTCTCAAATGGTGAACCCTCTACCTTAAATTTTAAACCGGGTCGCATTATCTTGTTACCGGGTGTCTCAATCGAATAATAGACAGTTACTTTATCCTCTCCATCTTTAAATAAAGCTTTTTCCCAACGCTTTACTACTGTGTTTTTATCGGTAAAATATGACAAAAACTCAAAAGGAGTGACGCTGCCAGTCTTCGCTTGCTCGCCGCTTTTGCCACCTATCTTTTCGAGATTTCCAACTTGACGAAACTGATTATCTTTTGAGGCAGGCCTACCATTAATAAAAAACTCACCATTTGATGATCTAACTTCAGACTGTGTTTCCTTCAAAATAATATTTCCTTTTGAATCAATATCCTTTAACCACCAAGCTTGAATACCATCTTTGGAAAGCTTAAAAAATGTAAGCTCTTGATTTGTAACTTCACCCTTTTTAAGGTAAGAGGTATCCACTGGTACAATTTCATTTTCCTGAAGTTGTGCTTGAATAGTTGAATATTTATAAAATGGGACTCTTCCACCTTGATCAGGTTCAGTGTTTAAACCCTGGATAAATATAAAGATACATAGGACTGTGGAAAAAATTATTAAAAGTGATCCTTTAAGAAATTGAACATAGGTCGTAGATGTCATTCCCGCAGTCGCTACTATAGTAATAACTATTAAACCTACCATAATGACACCTGCGTAATGAGGGAGTCCGAAAAGTGGTGTTACTAGAACACCGGCACCTACCATCTGAGGGATAAGATAAAAAATTGATATAATCAATGTGCTTATTCCTGCAACAAGACGGATAGTTTTTGAGTTAAACTTTGAATCAAGTACATCAGCGAAGGTGTATTTTCCTAAACGTTTCATGGGTTCGGCTACAACAAACAGCGCAACCATCCATCCAGCCAGATATCCAATTGAATAAAGAAATCCATCATAACCTACAGTTGCGATCATACCACAAATACCCAAGAAAGACGCAGCTGAAAGGTAATCACCGGAAAAAGCCATACCGTTTACTGCCCAATGTATCTCCCCGTGTGCAGTGAAATAACCTTTTGAGGTTTTTGTTTGTTTTGCAAAATAAAAAGAAAGCCAAAGAACCATTCCCACAAAAATAACAAATATAAAAATAGGAAGTAGTGACATTATTTACCCCCTTTTTTCGGGAACCTATTATTTAATTCAGCTTCTTTTTTTAAACACATGCTGTTGTAAATCAAAGCAAGAATCAAGGCAAATATTATTAATCCAATTCCATAGACAACGGCTAGATTAAGACCACTAAAAATTATTCTTTCCATTAAAAGTGGATTGATGATATTAATAACTATAAAACCAAAATAAACGAGTGCGTATAGTATAATCATATACACCCCAATTCGCACTTTATAAACTGACGCATTATCCGGATCAGAACTTTTTGAAAACATTTCAACCTCCTGTGTTAATTTACTTTGAGAAATACACAATCTTTTATTAAGAAAATTAGGACCTCTTTATAATTAATTAGAAAAAGTTACCGAATTATTGAGATAATGTAACCGTTCCCTAACAAATTCCTCACAGCATACGAAAAAATAGGAAAGGAGAAAAATACCTCTCTCCTTCCCTATTCATATAAAAATTGATTTAAGTTACAATAACTTTTTCCGATGGCCCATTATTATCTGGCAACCGGGATATAATCTTTTTTCATCTTTTCTCTTAAACCATCCTACGAACTTTTTTCTTCTTCGATTTTTGGTTTAAAAATTAATTGAGCTATGCCCATAATAATTATTGTTGGTAAAAACCAGCCCAATCCTTGTCCTCCCAGCGGTAATTGGGAAGAAATTTTTGTGATAAAATTAGATGTAAGACCGTAAAAAGAAAGCATGTCCCCTAATCCAAAGAATAAGGCAACAATTACTCCGACAGTTACTGCTTTTCTAATTTTGTCAAACTTATAATATAGGGCACTTAAGATTATAATAATTATTGAAGGATATAATAAAACTAACCAGGGAACAGTATATTTTACTATTCTGCTTAATCCTACCAAACCTAAAGTAAATCCTATAATTGTGCTCAAAGCAACTATCGCCCGATAACTAAGTTTACCATTGGTCATCTCAGAAAACATATCTCCGGCCATTGAAATTATCGCTGCAGCAGTAGTAAGACAACTAAGAGCCATTATTACTGCAAAGCTGAACAAGCCAATCTGCCCTAAAAGCCCTTGAGCGATTTTAGTAGAAAGAACTCCGATAGAAGCATCGGGGAACAAAGATCCCGAAGAAGCTCCCAAATAAACCAACGCGGTGGAAGTTATTCCCAAGAGTACTGCTGTAGAAAATCCAATAATATTTAGATTTTTGTTTTGATCCTCTTTGGTTTTTATATTTCGAATATTTAATTCATGTAAAACCCATCCTCCAAATAAGAGAGCTGCTATAGCATTCATAGTATTATAAGCATTTAACATTCCATCACTCAAGGCGTTCAAAGAACCCGGAGTTGTAGAAACAGAAAGAGGAGTAGCTATCCCTCTAATCACTAAAATAATAACAAAGAGTATTAAGACCGGGGCTAATATTTTTCCTAATTTATCTATAACCGTAGCTCTTGTGTAGGCAACGTAAAAACTAAGTAAAAAAAATATCGCTAAGGTAATCCATAAAGGGATGCTGGGTAACAATGGTAGAATAGCCATCTCATGGGTAGCGGAAGAAACCCGAGGCAGAATAAAAAAAATAGTAATAAGGATTGGAATAGCGGTATAAATTTTCCCAAAGAAATCACCTAATGTTCTTGTGGCAATTCCGGTTAAAGACTGATTCTGATGGGCACATGCCAAATATGCCAACCAGACTCCAACACTATTAATTATCATATATCCTAGGGCGGCAGTGAACCAACTTGCTCCTGCCCCTCTTCCCAAAATTGGGGGGAAAATAAGATCTCCTACGCCAAAATGGGAAGAAAACATTGCTCCTGATATTACTATCAAGATAGAAACTGGTAATAAATTCTTCTTGCTCATTATTTTACTCCTTTTACTTTTATTTTTATAAATTTTATTATATATACTACATATATTTCAAAATACCTTCTTTTTTTTAAAAATAATTTTATTTTTTTATTTTTATGCTGTCTTTTGGCATATTTCACTTACAATATTATCACACAAAATCAGCAGAATTGAGAATATTATTCTCTATGTTTTGCGGAAACGAAGAAGGAACTATCTAGGATGAAGGTAAAATTGGACTCGCCCCGTTAAATGATTTATATTTATACAGGAGGAAATCGAATAGAAATAAAAATACAACAAAAGAGGGTAAGCTAAAAAGAACGTCATCTTTTTTAGTTTACCTTTTTTTATTCTCAAACCATCTTTTAAAATGGGATGTGTATTTATTCTAATTGCCTAAGGATGAGGAATAATTGCAAAAATTGTAAGTTCACTTTTATGCGTACCATGATAGAAGAAAACTTTATATGCTGCCGAAGTACTTTGTTCAGCATAAACTTTAAAAACTTTTTTACCATTTGGTCCTTGAAGTGAATAGTATATATGGGTTTGTAAACCGGGATGTTTGTAACTTTTAGTTAATAATTTGAAAGTTTTTATAACTGCTTTATATTGCTTTTTCTTCCCGGAATTTTCTTTTAAATTTTTCAGTACCTTTTTAGCAGTATGAGTAAAATCTAATATAAATTTCATAAATTTTCCAGGAATTCTTCCAAATTTTCTACCTTTTCGGTCTTTTCTTCTTTTGCTTCAGATAATCCCTTACGAATTAACTTTAAGGCCTGAATGTGGGAATCATCGATATAATACAAATTAAATTTAATTTTTATTACTAACTGTATAAAAAATACATAAAAAGCATTTCCCAAAGATAATCGTAAAGGTCTGGCCATACTAAGATATTTGTATTTGAATAAAGTTATGTTAAATGTTGAGACCTTCCCCCTTATCTGTTTTTTTCATAATTATATCATAGTGGTTTGACTCCAATATTGAAGTTTTAACTTATCTAAATCCTCGATGATCATTTCATCTAACTTTTTTGGTGTTTTCGAAGTACCGAAGGCGTTTGAGTAAACAACGACGGGGCGAACCAGTACAATCACAACCTCAGGAGTGCATATACAATCGCCTGCGGAGGGTAATTCACCACGTTATGCAAAATGGCCGGGGCCACGACACTGCCAGTCTTCTCTCTGATAAAACCAAGGATCAGTCCGAGGAAGAACGTCCAAAAACCGTGTAGCCACATCAGATCGAAATTTCCCAGGATTGGATTGAAAGGAGCCAAAACATGCCAAAATCCGAAGAGCAATGAGGTAATAACCAATCCCCAACCCCAATTCACGCCGAAGAAGCGATAGGAGCGGCCAAAAACCTCATTGAGTCGCGATTGGATATAGCCCCGAAATAGTATTTCCTCACCAGGGCCGATAAATACATAGAAGTAGACAAAATCCGAAACTACTTTTCCAATCTTCGTCATTAATAACGGCAAAAATATTACAGGCATAAAGAGAAAGAGCACATTAGCGACACCCAGATTACCCGCAGTGGGCTTGTTTCTTAACATCCACGCTACTACAAAGAGCAGCACAACCTCAATAGTCGACACAAGTAATACCTCCCCCCATCTCTCCCAGTTTAGCAAAGAAAGTACCACACTGAGCAGAAGTATAGGGATGAAAGCGGTCGCAACCACGTTAAGATGGTAATTGAGATTCCTAAAGGAAATCCCGTAAGCAGCGTGGTTCCTCCGAGTCATGGCTAGAAAAACCAGAGGAATGACAACCACCATGGCATATTCCAAAAAATACCGCTGTAAAACTTGTCTTTCCCACTCACCGAATGATGAAATTTGTATAACCTTAAAAACCAGAATCACTAAAAGAAAAACAGAAACCGTCTCGAGAATCGCTTTGATCCTGGATTGTGTGTGATTCATTTTGGAATTCTCCTTTTTCTGAGTCCGGGAGTGAGTATTTCGCCTAATTGTCTTTTATAAGGCCTAAATGAATATAAGATTTGGCATAGACGGAACGATTTCAGATAACTTAAAATAAGCGAACCACTTCGTTTACGTTCTCAATTTGCTATATTTTGCGAAGTGTTTCGTAAGGTATGTGATGTAATATTTTTCGGAATTACTATTTTTTTAATAATTATTCACTAAAATATTCCAGTGGGTCTGGTGGTGATGTGGCTACCTTGTTTTTGGGGTGGTAAAAAGCAGCTTTTAAGTAGATATTCTGGTCGGCCAGACAGAACGATTTTCGAACTTTTTGTATGAGTGATGAAACTGAAAAAGTGTATCAAAAGTTAGAAGAAGCAATTGGGGTCTGTTAAGAATTTAAAAAAGCAGAACCTCAATAAAGAAGTCCTGCCTTTTGATTTTCTTGGCTCCTATTTTACCTTGTTTGAAGACTGGCAAATTATAGTAAAGAGCCCCCTTAAATAGTTAAATTGATAAATAGTTAAAAAGCCCGAACAGCACGGACCCGGTAAGTACCGTACTTGAGGCTGGCGGCCTGATAACCATTGAAGAAATCCTGGTACCATGCGTAGTTAGCATTGTACTCCGACGAACTCCAGTATAGGTTATCAGCAAAACCACCGACTCCAAAGACTTTCAGATTTTCGTACATCAGATTTAATTCATCTTTAGAGGGCAAAAACCAGTCATTGTAGCCGCCTAAGCTAAGGTTTGCACATATATCAGCGGCTGTACCGGACGTTGTACATCCGGTTTCAATATCTATGGTATTCTGCTTACCTGTACCCACTGTAGTGCCCCCTGCACCCCAGATTAATATCCCAAAACAACCCCATTCGGCTCCTGTGCTCTGATCATTGGGGGCAGCTTCTAAATATCGCCAGGCATCGTAGGTCGGATTTATCGGTACGGTGCCATTCCCTGCTGCTTTTACTATCGTAAAGTCCGCCTTAGAGTAACTACCTTTGTCGTAGAAGATGTATCCTCCCGCTGGTCCGATGTCACCCAGAACATAAGGTGCCCACTGGGCATAGAGTGTCACATTGGATACACCCATAATAAAGGTAGACCCTTCCGTATGATATGCGCCACTGCCATCTGCTTTGGTGTTCCATCCGGTAAAGCGATATGAAGTCCCTCCGTCATTAATTCTGGTCAGATCTCCTGTATTACCCAGCACCGTCACGGTTACTCCGGATTCGTAAGGACTTGATGGATCTACCGGGATTGTTCCTGTCGTGCTGCCATTGCCATCATAGGTTACGGAATCGATTATGGGGACTGCTGGAGATGTACCGTTACATCCAGTAATAAATACTAAAACCGCAATGACAAAAAACAAGCTGAAATATTTAAAATAATTTATTCTTTTCTTTTTCATTTTCTTAACCTCACTAAATTTTATATTGGGTCATAAAAGGGGCCGGCTTTTTCACCTTTGACCTAATTATTTTTTAAAATTAAACTCTCCTTTGTTAAATTCTTGCAAATCATTTTTATTTAAAACAAAAAGCCGGAACAAGATAACAATATGATTACTCTCTTACTCTGTCTTTTTACCTGAAAGATTCTTCCCAATAGATTAGGAAATCGTTCTTTATAAGTAAACTCTGTATGGGTTCACCTTGTGATTAGGAATTGCCCCGTTGGTGCTTTTTATTATAAAGCTCTCCAGAGTTCTGTCCGGTAACAGTCTCTTTGCCTGAAAGTTTGGATATTTTTGGTATCTTGCCTCTTCGGCTCTTTTTCTTTCTAAAACAAAAGAAAAGGTCTCTCCTGTTACCTTCATCCAGGTTAGGATATTAAAT
>Ga0255384_10103_pt2 | contig 13159 bp, 16 predicted proteins | sample ANMaggSeSYBR01F7_FD_182106 | JGI IMG/M metagenome (GOLD analysis project Ga0255384, IMG submission 182106) | Sediment cell enrichment communities from methane seep in Santa Monica Basin, California, United Staets - ANME aggregate JGI... | ecosystem: Environmental > Aquatic > Marine > Cold seeps >... | reverse complement strand
AGCACGGAACAAAGCACCCCGATGTGGTCGGCTATTACAAGAAATTCAGTCGCGGATTCCTCGGGTTCGACATCGAGATATAGTCGGGACAGCAGGACCCCCTGAATAGAGTGGAGCAGTCTTAGGAGGTTACAGACATGGGCAAAATCTGGAGAGTAGCCGGACCTCTGGTCATCGCCAACGAGATGAGAGGCTCGCAGGTATATGAAGTCGTCGAGATTGGTGCAGACGGCATCGTCGGAGAGGTCATTGGTCTCGAAGGAGACAAGGCCACGATTCAAGCGCATGAGGACACACTCGGTCTCAAGACGGGCGAGGAAGTTCGCCCGACAGGCAAGACCCTCAGCGTTGAACTTGGTCCGGGCCTCCTGGGGTCAATTTACGACGGCCTGCAGAAATCTCTGCTTCCTATGGCAGAGCAGACAGGGTCATTCATCAAGCGTGGTGCCAAGTCACCGGCGCTGCCCCGGGATGTGAAGTGGCAATTCACACCGACCGTCGAAGTCGGCGCGGAAGTCGAGTACGGTGACATCATCGGCACCGTGCCTGAGACTCCCCTCGTGGAGCTCCGTGTGATGATTCCACTCGGAGTCAGCGGCACTGTCAAAGAGATTAAGAAAGGCGCATTCACCGTCGAGGAAACCATCGCCGTCGTCGAGAAGGACGGAAAGAAGCATAACGTTAAGCTCATGCAGGAGTGGCCGGTTCGAAAGCCAAGGCCTTACCTCAAGCGACGGAACCCCTCCGGCCTTCTCACAACCGGCATGCGCATCCTGGACTACATGTTCCCCCTGGCAATGGGCGGCAAGGCTGCCATGCCCGGAGGGTTCGGCACAGGCAAGACAGTCGCACAGCAGCAGCTTGTCCGATGGGCTGAGACCGAACTCAACATCTACGTGGGCTGCGGAGAGCGCGGTAACGAGATGGCCGACGTACTCTACAGCTTCCGCCAGCTCAAGGAACCCAAGACTGGAAGGCTGCTGCAAGAGAAGGAAATCTTCATCGCCAACACATCGAACATGCCTGTTGTCGCTCGAGAAGCAAGCATCTTCGTCGGTATCACAATGGCCGAGTACTACCGCGACATGGGTTACAATATCCTACTCGTCGCAGACTCGACATCACGATGGGCTGAAGCCATGAGAGAGATGGGAGGCCGCCTGGAAGAGATGCCGGGTGAAGAAAGCTTCCCGTCATACATGGGTTCCCGCCTCTCAGGATTCTACGAGAGAGCCGGCATGATTGACTGCAGCGGAGGTCCGGCCCGCACGGGGTCGGTTACCGTTGCCGGGGCCGTCAGTCCTCCTGGAGCAGACTTCAGCGAGCCGGTCACACAGTCTACGATGCGCATCGTGGATGCGCTGTTCGCCCTCGATGTTGGCCTCGCCAACAAGCGGCATTTCCCGGCTATCAGCTGGCTCACCAGCTACAGCCTCTACGTGGACGCAGTCAAGGACTGGTGGAACCAACACGACACCGGTTGGGAAGAGACGCGTGCGGTTGCATTGCAGCTACTGCAGAAGGAAGCAGAACTTGATGAAATCGTCAGGCTCGTTGGCCCTGGTGCCCTGCCTGATGTAGACAAACTGCTTCTCCTCGTTGCCAGGATGATTCGTGAGGACTTCCTGCAGCAGAGCGCATACAGCGATGCGGACACCTACTGCAGCCCCGCAAAAGCGGGCCTGATGCTCAAGACTATTCTCAAGTTCCACGACATGGCCAAGGATATGCTGACCAGTGGCGTGGAATACGAGACGGTGCGGTCGTCCCCAATCGTCTACCGCATCGCCAGGATGAAGGAGATTACAAACGAGGAGTTCACAGACAAGTGCAAGGAACTGTGGGCAGAGATGGACGAGAGTCTCGTAGCCCGCAAGCGCACCTAGGAACAACTCGAACTCAGTCAAGGCACGAGCGAGAAGGAGGAAGCTCATGGAGCTATCTGGACTATACGTACGGGAAGGCAATGCGATTAATCAGGCGAAAGGCGCCTTGATTGTGGCCGAGGCTATTCCCGGCACCAAGTTCAACGAGATTGTCGACGTTCAGCTAAGCAACGGCGAAATCAAGGCCGGCCAGGCAATCGACATCAGCGAAAACGCTACGATTGTCCAGGTCTTTGGTGGAGTGAGCGAAGTTGACCTCAAGGACGCGAAGGTCAGGTGCAAGGGCGAGACGCTCAAGCTGCCGGTGTCCGTTGACATGCTTGGACGCATATTCAATGGAATGGGCAAGCCGATTGACGGTGGACCCGCCATCATCCCTGAAAAATACGTCGACATCAACGGCGAGAACATCAATCCTGCGTCGAGGCAACCACCAGCCGAGTTCATTGAGACCGGCATCTCCAGTATCGACGGGCTCAACGTTCTTGTCCGTGGGCAGAAACTCCCCATATTCAGCGGCTCTGGTCTGCCACACAATCGTATGGCAGCGCAGATAATCCGCCAGGCTGCAGTGAAGGGCACGGACGAGAAGTTCGCAATCGTCTTTGGAGCCATTGGTATCAGTTATGACGACGCCGATTTCTTCATGACTAATCTGGAACAGACCGGAGCTCTTGAGCGCGCCATCGCGTTCATCAACACTGCTTCCGACCCTGTAATTGAGAGAATTAACACACCTCGACTTGCTCTCACAGCAGCCGAGTATCTTGCCTGGGAAAAGGGCATGCACGTTCTTGTCATTCTCACAGACATGACCAACTACTGTGATGCGTTGAGAGAACTCTCTTCAATGAGAGAGGAGATTCCCTCCCGTCGTGGTTATCCGGGCTACATGTACACTGACCTTGCGTCAATCTACGAGCGCGCCGGCAGAATCATTGGCCGTGAAGGTTCTGTGACAGTCATGCCAATCCTCACCATGCCCGACGATGACATCACTCATCCTATTCCGGACCTTACCGGCTACATCACGGAAGGTCAGGTAGTGATGTCCCGTAATCTGCAAAGAAGGGGCATCTACCCGCCTATCGACGTATTCGCGTCTCTTTCTCGTATGATGAAGGAAGGTATTGGCCCCGGCAAGACGAGAGAAGACCACAATAATGTATTCATGCAGCTCTATGCCTCCTACTCAGAGGGTATCTACCTCCGCGAAATCTCCACCATCATCGGAGAAGACGCGCTGGGCGATCGCGACAGACTCTACCTCGGCAATGCTGACCATTTCGAACGCGACTTCATCTCGCAGGGCGAGTCAGAGAAACGGATTATTGAAGACACCCTTGATATCGGCTGGAAGCTCTTCGCAGAGTTGCCTGTGGAAGACCTCAAGCTGATCAAAGAGGACTTCATCAAGACGTACCTGCCCAAACATGCCCAAGCCAGTGAAGCCGACGCACAGTAGGTCCATCTATGGCACAGTTGATAAAAGTACGACCCACCAAGATTGAGCTTGTGAAGCTCAAGAGACGACTAAGTCTGTCCAGTCGTATTCACAAGATAATGAAGGACAGACTATCCATCCTGACGATGGAATTCCTGCAGGCTGCGCGCCAGACAGTCACCGCCAAACAGCATACTATTGATGCGATGAATCAGGCCTACAAGGCCATGACCATCGCAAGTGGTTATCATGGCTACGTGGCTCTGCAGAAAGAGTTGAGCGCCAGCCAGGCAGATATCACAGTGACTGCAGGGCCTCGCAATGTAGCTGGAGTGCGAATACCTTCGCTCGAGCTTAACGAGCCAACAGGTGGTCTCCGAGGTTACAACATGGCACAGACATCGTCACTGGTGGACAGTGCCTCTGACACCGCGAGAGAAGCTCTCCGAGCCATCATTGAGCTGGCAGAGTTGCAGCGCGGACTGGAACTGCTCGGTACGGAGATCAATCGAACGAAGCGTATCGCCAACGCACTCGAGTACATTCTCATCCCAAACCTCAAGGCAACAATACGTTTCCTCGCCATGAAGTTCGAGGAACGTGACAGGGAAGAGAAGGCAAGACTGAAGCGCGTGAAGGTAATCCTGGCCAGAAAAGAAGCATAGACCTGTGCATAACCCTGATTTTCCCGGCGACACCCAATCTCGATACGACCGGTTGGTTGAGTCATACCTCGCCACCGAGTTGCGTCTCGTCAACTCCGGGCTTCCCAGTGCTCAGAAGAGTCTATCCACACTTCTCGCCGAGCCGCAGCCGCAGATTTCATGTGCAGACGGAACGCAACAGATGATTAAGCGCTCTGAACTGCGCTATCTATCAAGCTTGCTCGACCCTGCTGACTATGACTCACTGCTGCTGCCCATGCTGATTGAAATGGCAGGTCAACATTCAGAAGCGACAGTACTTTGCCGCACTGAGACGGAACTGACTCTCATCTCTGCCATCCTGGAAATGCACCTTCAGTACGAGCGGCCCGGAAGGTTCAGAATATACAAGCCGCAGTTGGCTCTGGTCAGAAAGAAGATGCCAACCACAACGCAGTATGTGTTCTCAATGCCAACTGCAAACCAGGAATACGACGGTGCGTTGACAAAGCACCGCGAAATAGGGAATAATTAGCAGGAAATTATATGGTAAAGATAAGACTACGCCGAATAGGCAGAACACACAAAGCCATCTACCGCGTTGTTGTAGCAGACAGCAAGTCACCTCGCGACGGTTCGTTCATCGCGGTGATTGGCCACTACAACCCACAGACTGAGCCCTCCACGGTCCAGATAGACCGAGAGCAAGCTCTGCTCTGGCTCTCGCGCGGCGCCAAGCCATCCGAGACAGTCTCAAACCTTCTTACTAGAGCCGGGATATCCCCTACTGCAGCCAGCCCAAACGCTGGTGAGTAGTCGTCACACACTTAAGGAGATGGGATGAAGGAACTCATTGAGTACATCGTCAAGTCCATCGTCACAGATCCCGACAAGGTGAGCATCACCCAGGAAGAGAGCGAAGAAGGTCTGCTTGTCAAACTGGAAGTCGCTCCCGAGGACAAGGGAAGGGTGATCGGGAAGCAGGGGCGAGTCGCAGAAGCGATGCGCACTCTGCTACGGGTCAAGGCTGCCAAGGAAGAGACTCGGGTCAGATTGCAGATACTGTAGCCACCAGTTATCTGCCGCTCCCACTCATACGAACTTTTCTTTCGTCATGTGCTATGGGTTGTTGCCCAGCAACGACCATATCCCAAGTACGAACAGACTGCAGAGTACGAGTCAGAGCGGGGAAGCAGTGGTCCGGTCAGCGGTCTATGCCTTCTCTCCCAACGGGTCGGCGCCAGGTTCGACGCCGATACCTCTCCGCGACGCCGATCCGTGTAATCGCTCGCCTGAGTGCCGCTTCAGCCGCAGCCGAATCCGTCTCCGCCGCACCCGCCTTCAGGAACTCCTCCGCCCGCCTCCTGGCTTCCTCCGCGCGTTCAACATCAATCTCATCGGCCCGCTCACATGCGTCCGCCAGAACAACTACATCCTTCCCCAACACCTGCAGGAACCCGCCACTGACTGCCAGAGAATGCGCTTCAGCACCCATTCTCACCATCAGTTCACCAGGAGCAAGCAGAGTAACCAACGAAACATGCCCCGGCAGGATGCCAATCTGTCCTTCAACGGTGGTCGCAACCAGAGCGTTCGCATCAACGGACAATACCGTTTGCTCAGCAGTCAGAACGTCAAGGTGAAATAGTGACACGAAGAAATTTCGCTCCCTAGGGATTTCGGCGAGCGCGATTCACAGCTTCGTCAATCGAACCCACCATCCAGAAGGCGTTCTCGGGAAGGTCGTCGTGCTTCCCGTCAAGAATTTCGCCAAATCCTCTCACCGTCTCCTCAAGGGTCACGTACTTGCCCTTCATACCGGTGAATTTCTCAGCAACGAAGAACGGCTGAGAACAGTAGCGCTGGAGTTTGCGCGCTCTTCGCACCACAAGCCTATCCTCTTCACTCAACTCGTCCACCCCAAGAATCGCAATTATGTCATGCAACTCCTGGTATCGTTGCAGCGTTCTCTGCACGCCTCTGGCAACACGGTAGTGCTCATTTCCCACAATCTCGCGGCTCAAGATTCTGGAAGTCGATACCAGCGGATCAACCGCAGGATATATGCCCATATCGACGATAGAACGGTCAAGCGCAATAATCGCATCGAGATGGCTGTACGTTGCTACGACACCGGGGTCCGTATAGTCATCCGCAGGCACGTAGACTGCCTGGAATGATGTGATTGAGCCATCGTGCGTCGACGTGATTCTCTCTTCCAACTCCGCAATATCACTCGCAAGTGTGGGCTGATACCCCACTGCCGATGGCATTCGGCCAAGAAGGGCAGACACCTCCATGTTTGCCAACACATATCGATAGACGTTGTCCACGAAGAGCAGGACGTCCTGTCCTTCAACATCGCGGAAATACTCGGCCATTGTCGTAGCCGTGAGAGCCACTCGAGCTCGCACTCCCGGTGGCTCATTCATCTGACCAAACACGAGCGCCGTACTCTGCAACACACCCGATTCCCGCATGTCCAGCCAGAGGTCATTGCCCTCGCGAGACCGTTCTCCCACACCTGCAAAGACCGAAATTCCACCACGCTCGGTCGCGATATTCCGAATCAACTCCATGATTATGACTGTCTTGCCCACTCCGGCCCCACCATACGCGCCAATCTTGCCACCACGAGTGAACGGACTGATCAGGTCGATAACCTTGATTCCCGTCTCAAGCATGGCGGGTGCACTCTCTTGCTCATGAAGAGGAGGCGGCGCACGGTGGATAGACCAGATCGGAGCGTCAGCACCAACGGGCCCCAGACCATCAATCGGCTCTCCCAGCACATTGAGCAACCTTCCAAGGGTTTCCCTGCCCACGGGAACACTGATGGGCGTCCCCATATCCTGCACCTCTACACCCCGAGTGAGTCCCTCCGTGGGCGCGAGTACAACACACCTGACCCTATCGTCACCAATGTGCTGCTGCACTTCACATACAACGTTCCGGCCGCCGCACTCAAAATGCAGCGCTTGTTTGATGGCCGGCAGCCTTCTGCCTGCAAATTCAACATCTATGACAGTACCGATCACCTGCACAATTCGGCCGTTATCCATGTGAGCCTCTGGACAACAGCGCCTCAGTACCTGTACTCACGTCACATATCTCCTCTGTAACCGCTGCCTGCCGTGCCTTGTTCATCTCAGTAGTCATATCCTCAGCGAGCTCTCGAGCGCTATCTGTTGCACTATGCATGGCCACCATTCTGGCTGAGTACTCAGAAGCAACGAGTTCCAGATATCCATGATAGATACTCGCCTCCACATATCTCATGAATAGCTCATCAAGCACTCGATCGACATCAGGCTCGTACAGAAACTCCCGCGCTTCTACAGGCGCGGCCGCAGTCCAATTCAGCGGCAACAGTTTCTCAATCTGTGGCCGTTGAACCATGACACTCAGGAAACGCGAATAACATATATAGACGCTGTCAATCTCTCCACGTGAGAACATGTCCGCCACAAGTCTGCAAAGAGGCCGCAGCTCCGCGATGCGGGGAGAATCCCCGATACCTGAGAATTCAGCCACCAGATTCAACCGGGTGCGAACGGCGAAGTCACGTCCCTTGCTACCGATAGTCACCACATCAACGGGCACTCCCTGCTCAATGATGAATTGTCCCAGAAGCGCGTTCAGTTTCGAGTTCAGTCCACCGCACAACCCCTTGTCACTAGTCATATGTAGCACAAGAACGCGGCGTGCCTCTGAGCTATGCAACCAGGGATGCTCACCACGTACCCGCGCATCGCTCGCTACGCTGCGCATCAACTCACTCAAGCGCGTGGCATAGGGTCTGGCATCCAGTGCGCGCTGTTCCGTGCGCCTCATCCTCGCACTCGCAATCATCTCCATCGCACGCGTTACTTTGGCCGTCTCTCTGGCACCTCGTATGCGCCTGCGAAGAATGTGCCTACTCGTCGCCATAGTCAGTCCTGGGCCATCACTGCCTTGCACTCAAGAATCACGGACCTGATAAGTGTTTCGGTCTCCGGTTTCAAATCACCCTCACTCTCAATGATGCGAAGCACTTCCGGATGGGACGTATCCACAAAGTTGTGAAAAACCTTCTCCCAGCTTCTCACCTCAGACACAGGCGTATCATCAAGGTACCCATTCGTAACCGCAAACAGAATCAGCACCTGGTGTCCCAGAGGCATGGGAGCGTATTGCGCCTGTCGCAGCACCTCCGTTATTCGACGTCCTCTTTCCAGTTGGTCTCGAGCTGACCTGTCGAGGTCCGTCGAGCCGAATTGCGCGAAAGCTTCTAACTCACGAAACTGCGCCAGCTCCAGTCGCAGTCGACCTGCCACCTGCCGCATCGCCCGTCGTTGCGCTGCACCCCCAACCCGTGATACTGACAGTCCAACGTTTACTGCAGGCCTGGTCCCCGCGTTGAACAGCGCCGGCTCAAGATAGATCTGGCCATCGGTAATTGAAATCAGATTGGTCGGCACGTAGGCAGAAATGTCCCCCGCTTGCGTCTCCACGATTGGCAGCGCCGTCATCGAGCCGCCACCACGCTCGCTGGATAGTTTCGCCGCACGTTCAAGCAGTCTACTGTGTTGATAGAACACGTCACCTGGATAGGCTTCGCGGCCAGGAGGACGCCGCAGCAAGAGAGAAATCTCACGATATGCCCACGAATGCTTCGTGAGGTCGTCGTAAACCACGAGGGTGTCACCGCCTCGCTCCATGAATTCTTCAGCGATTGCACAGCCGGCATAGGGGGCAAGATACTGAAGAGAGGCCGGATCAGCGGCTCCTGCGGCAACTACGACACAATTGTCGAAAGCACCCACCCTCTGAAGATTCGTGACGATGTATGCCACCTGCGAAAGTTTCTTCCCAATCGCCACATATACACTCATCACTCCTGAGTCTCTCTGGGCGCTGATAGCATCAATCGCCATGCCGGTCTTGCCGATGGAGCGATCTCCGATAATCAGTTCACGTTGGCCTCGCCCAATCGGAACCATGCTGTCTATCGCTTTGATTCCAGTGTGGAGGGGGGTATCAACCGGGCCGCGTTCAGTCACGCCCGGTGCATTGTGCTCGAGTGGTCGGTACTTGGTCGCAGCCAGGGGACCTTTGCCATCCAGAGGCCTCCCGAGAGGGTCAATCACTCGACCCAACAGTGAATCTCCAACTGGCACTTGGGCAACCCGTCCGGTCGAACGAACCTCGTCACCCTGTCTTACCGCTGCACCATCACCAAGCAACACCGCACTCACAAAATCAGCTTCGAGGTTCATGACCATGCCAGAAACCCCGCTTGAAAACTCAACCAGCTCATGAGACCCAACGCCCCCAAGACCGCGAATACGCGCAATCGAGTCCCCAACCCGGGTCACGACACCAACCGACTTCACGGAAGGCTCGTCAACGTGATCGCGGACACGCTGCCTGAACTCAGCTACTATTCCGTCTGCTTCTCTCTTTGTCACTTCACCTGCACCAGTTCATCCAGACCATCTGCATCTCCACCACATTTCATCACCAGCGGGAGCCGGCCTCGTGGCCGTCAAGAACCGCGTCACGCAGCGACTGCAGTCTTGCGCGCACGCTGCGGTCAATCACTTTCTCACCAACCTTCAGCACGATACCTCCGACGATGGCAGGATCGATCCGCGCCTCGAGCACGAACTCCACCCCCGTCATGTCGCGCAGTCGCTTCTCAATCAGCCGCCTTGTCTCTGCATCGATGGGTATCGCAGTCACGACTTCGGCGAACCGCACTTCGCTATATTCGTCCAGCAGCCTCGAGTACTCCACGGCGATATCGCCAAGCATGCTGAGGTTACCGTGCCGGGCCAGCAGGCGTACGAAGTCGATGACCTCAGGCAGCACATTGTCATAGTGCCCGACCGCAGGTCCCTCGCCAGTATTCGAGCCTCCGTCTTCGAGCGACATGCAGTACAGGATCAGGTCGTCCTGAGGCACAGTCGCCAAGACGTTCAAATCTCTCAGCGATTGCTCGAACTGTCCGGCAGCTGCAGCAAGCTCGAGCGCACGCCGCGCATAGAAACCGGTCAGCCTCAAAATAGACACGTCCGTCAGCGCTCCGGTTCCAGCGGCAGTCGTTCCTCCAGCGCTCGTTCGATAAGCCTGCGATGACGCTCAGTATCGAGGTTTTCCACAACAATCGCCTCGGCCGCCGAGATTGCCGCGTCGGCAAACGCACGCCGCAGTTCTTCAACAGTAGCCTTCCGCTGGTCTTCAATCTGAGTCCTTGCCTCCTCGACAATGGCGCGTGCTTCTTCTCTCGCCTCAGACCGGGCCTCCTCCAGCAGGCGTCCACGGGTCACATCCGCCTCAACCAGAATCCGATGCGCCTCCAGACGCGCATCCTTCAATTCCTGCTCAGCCTCTACTCGCACTCGTTCGCCTTCGGAGCGATCCCTTTCCGTCTGCTCCACGCTGTCACGAATGCGTCGCGACCGCTCTTCCAGCACCTTCCTTATCGGCCTGTAGCCGAAGTAGGAGAGTGCGATAATCAATATCAGGAAGCTGACGAGCTGCCCAACAAACATTGGTAGATCCAAGCCTATTCCCATTGGCTCCAACTCCCTCCGCAGGATTGTCAGACGACGAAAATCAGCAGTATGGCAATAATCAGCACGTATATCGCCACAGCTTCAGCGAACGCAATCGCAAGGATCATGTTCATGCTGATGGGGCCCCTCGCCTCAGGGTTTCGACCGAGAGCCTCCATCGCTGCCTTCCCGATCATGCCAATGGCGATGGCAGGTCCTATAGTGCCGATACCCATACTCAGGCCGACGGCCAGTAGCTTGGCCATCTCAGCGGATATCTCCATGTTGCGCCCTCCTTGCAACTCAGGCAGTGAGATATTAATACTATGTGGAACTCACTGCCACGTAGCCGAATATGGCGGTGAGTCCCGCAAAGATGAGTGCCTGGACAATGCCAAACAAGGCCTCCAGTCCATAGAACAGAGATGGTACCACCATGGGCACAAGAAAGATTACCACTCCGGTGAGCACAACCCCGGCCAGCATGTTGCCGAAGAGACGAAATGTGAAGCTCACCACCCGAACTGAATGCCCCAGCAGCTCCAGGGCTCCCACAAACGGGGACAGTACGCCATGTCGGTCGAAGTCCAGAAACGTCTTCAAATACGACAGTCCACGAGCCCTGAACCCCCAGTACTCGATGGATATGACACAGAAAAGCGCGAGCATGAGCGGAACATTGATGTCGGTACTCGCACAGCGAAGAAGGGGCACTCCGTTGAACTTCAAAGACTCGAAGCCGGGCACGAGACTGAGCCACGCGTTGAAGAGCACGAACAGAAACACAGTCGTGACAATGGGAAAGAAGCTCTTCTCGTTCTCCTTGCCGACGAGACCCTCGATGAACCTCATGGCATACTCGCATATGAGCTCCGCCAGGTTCTGGAGGCCTGTTGGCACAAGCCGAATTCTACGTGTGGCCAGAGCGAAAAACCCGAGGAGGACACCTCCGGTAAGCCAGGATGCCAGAAGTGTGTTAGTAATCGGCACAGCACCGAACGGCTGCCCAGCGGGAAGCTCCAGATGCGGTGTCCCCACAGCCAGAATCGCCACGGGCTGCCTGCCTGCTATCATCGCTCCCACACTGCCACCAACGAAACTCGCCACCACGAGAGCTGCCGCAGCGAAACCAACAAACGATAGCAGTCTGCCTCTAGACACCATTGCACTTTCTGGAGAGATTCAGCGAACGAAATCGAAGCCCTGCCGCAGCGGCTGCACCGCGGGAGGTACATACCCTCCCAGAATCGGCCACAACCTTCACCATGTGTCTCCTCGCATCCGCAACAACCACGTGCGACTCACAAATCACACAATCAAACAAATGGTGCAAGGAGACACTTCCTCGCATCATCGTCCTTGATGGTACACGAAACGGAAAACTAAGAGAACCACACCTGACCACGCGTCGATATTGCCGCGCTTCGTGATGTCGCTTCCCTAGGACTTGCGCTTCCTGAAATCTTCCAAGTCCAGGGTCTTGATGAAGTCTTTGAAGGCGGAAAGTCCCTCCATCTCATGTTCCTCGACTTTCCCTTCGGACAATGGCTTGCCCGTTTCCTCATCAAGAATGATACCCGCTTTGGAAAGCACCGTCTCTTCTGCGTAGATAGGAATGTCAGCCCTCACCGCCAGCGCAAGCGCATCGCTGGGTCGTGAATCGACTTCGATGTCATCACCATTCGCGTTGAGTGCAAGCTTCGCGTAGAACGTGTCCTTCTGCAAGTCGTTGACGACAACGTAGTCGGGTTTTGCCCCGAGTGACGCAATCACAGACTGAAGAAGGTCATGAGTCAAGGGACGTGCCAATTCCACGTTCTGCAGTTTTACCGCAATCGCGTCAGCCTCTGACGGGCCAATCCAGATGGGAAGGTACCGGTTGGAGTATTTCTCCTTCAGGATAACGACCCTCTGGTAGTTCATCAAGCTGACTCTGATGCTATCAATCGTCATCTCGATCATATCGTCACCTCTCTAGAAATCCTCCAGCAGAACAGAAGGACAGTCAAAGTAATCATAACACAGCGTTATCGCGCCAAGACAATATCCAGTCAATACCGCCATTCCTGCCAGAGAAACCCTCGCCACCAGCCACCGTATCCTGGGCTATACGTGTTTCAATTCAGCGAATACGGGGTTCACAGAAGCTCAAGTCGAATGTGACATCGACAAGACATCACCGGATGCCGGGATGATAGTGTGAATCCGCACGGACACCGCAAGGCTCAAAACACTGTTCACATCGCGCAATCAGTCGCAATCGACGATTCTTCGCGAACTTCCCGGTTGAAATTTCGCCCAGAAAGTAGATGGCGTGCTATTCTCATGTGGTGGATATAGACCAGCGCTGCTGACCACCCACGTCCAGTTCAAGTAGCCATTTCCACTGAGTCAACACATGAGCACCATCTCAGATATCAAAGAGCGCATCGATATCGTGGCGCTCCTCTCAGAATACGTTCAGCTGAGTAAGGCTGGCAAGAACTTCAAGGGACTGTGCCCGTTTCACACTGAGAAGCACGCGTCCTTCTTCGTATTCCCTGACAGGCAGACATGGCGTTGTTTTGGCTCGTGTGGCGAAGGGGGAGACATCTTCTCCTTCAGAAATGACAATGGGCAACAGCAGGTGAAGGCCGACCAGGCCCA
>Ga0255384_10096_pt1 | contig 13226 bp, 14 predicted proteins | sample ANMaggSeSYBR01F7_FD_182106 | JGI IMG/M metagenome (GOLD analysis project Ga0255384, IMG submission 182106) | Sediment cell enrichment communities from methane seep in Santa Monica Basin, California, United Staets - ANME aggregate JGI... | ecosystem: Environmental > Aquatic > Marine > Cold seeps >... | reverse complement strand
GCACCAATTGTTTCATCACTAATAAAAGCGTTTGCCGATAAAACAGGTTATGATAAGGCAATGGAAATAGTCAAGCAGGTTATCAGGGAAGATGCAATTTTATCAGGGAGAACATTAGCAGATAAATACGGAGGAAATACTTTAATAGAACTGTCAAAAATAGTAAATGAAGTATGGGCAAGTGATGAAGCAATGAAAATAAATATTATTAAAGAAGATGAAGATGAATTATGCTTCAATGTTACCTCCTGTAAATATGCGAATATATATGAGAAATTAGGAATAAAAGAACTCGGATGTTTACTTTCTTGTAGCAGAGATTTTTGGTTTATGGAGGGCTTTAATCCGGAGATAGAACTGATAAGGACAAAGACTATAATGGGTGGATCAGAATGTTGTGATTTCCGATATGTGAGAAAAGTACAATAGTGAGATAAATATGGACAGCTTGGGTTCAAGTTGCGTATGATCCATTGTTCTAAAGTTAAGTATTGGTGAACGTGAAGAGATCAGCCTTGGATTAGCCAAAGGGCTTGGGTTGTGAGGATCAAGGAAGTTAGGCCTCTTGTTAAAATTTTTTTTCATGGCGCTTTATTGTGACTTAAAAGTTTTTAAAGATATGTACCAGTTAATACTCAAAATATTTGAGTTAAAATAAATTTGACATAACTAAAAAATGTGGTTATAATTGCAAGGTTAAAGTCTGTTAGATAAAAAACGACTGGCCTTTGTTACTTAAAAGAGATGCTAACAACAATCAACTGAATTCTTAATAACAGATTGTTAAAAAGGATCTCTTGTGTTTTAATAATGTTATCGTTAAGAGCTTAGAATCATTTCCTTGCTTCTTTTCTCCCAAAGAAACGTTATTGGACTTAAGAGAAATAATAATAAAAAGGAGGAAAAGAACATGCAAGGTAGTAAATTATATGTAGGAAATCTCAAGTATTCTGTAACCAATGATCAGTTAAGTGATATATTTGGCAATCATGGTGAAGTTAAGAGTGTCAACATTATCGAAGGCAAAGGCTTTGGATTTGTAGAAATGTCTTCACTAGAAGAAGCTGGAAAAGCTAAAGATGCGTTAAATGATACCGATTTTGAAGGTCGTCCTTTAAAGATTGATGAAGCCCGTCCACCTAGACCAAGAAGCGAATATCAAAGTAATAGTAGATACTAAAATAATAAATTAGTAACTAAATAGTAAATTTAAGATAATTCTGTTGTATCAATAAAGGCCAGTCATTTTATAGAGCAGCTCAATTAAATCTTCATCAGATATATTCCGCGGAATATTATTTAAACTTCCTTCCTTACACCTTTAATTAATTATGTAAAATCTTCTTCCTTTATATTCCATTCACGGAAAATAGGGACCTATATATTCCTCTCAGAACTCCAATTGCGATGGGGATATTTTGCTGCTTTATTCATAATGGCAATCATAGGTATTATAATGCTAATTTATTTCCGGAGGAAAAAATGGTTATAGAAGAAATTAAATTTGATTGGTAAAGGGGAAATCAATTATTTTCACCCTCATAAGAAGCTGAAAAAAGTTACTGAATTAATGATAATTTTAAATTGGATTAGGAATTATTTTTTATTTTCATTAGCAAGAAATACGGTTTGAGTAGGATATGCAAACTCAATTCCCTGTTTTTCAAAAGCTTCTTTTAATTGAAAATTAATTTCTTGCTGAATATCCATATATTTTTTGTAGTCTCTATTATAGACATAATACGCAACTTCATAATTTAAACTAAAATCAGCATAAGAAGCGAAGTGAGCTCGATCAAAGGTTGCTTCCGAAATTTGAGTAATAATTTCTTCAACTATACCGGGTATTTTCTTTAATTGTGCTAGGGTAGTTTGATAAATAACTCCAAACTGAAATACCACTCTTCTTCGCTCCATCCGCTTATAGTTGCTAATTCTGGAATTGGTTAGGTCTTGATTAGAGAAAATTAGTTGTTCGCCACCCAAACTGTTTAGCCGGGTTGTTTTTAGACCAATATTTGCTACAGTACCTCTATAATCACCGATAACAATAAAATCACCAATTTCAAAAGGGCGGTCAAAGAAAATTATAAAATAACTAAATAAATCTCCCAAAACAGTTTGGGCAGCAAGGGCAATAGCAATACCACCAATCCCTAAGCCGGCAACCAGTGCTGAGATTTTAATTCCTAAATTATCCAGGAGAACAATAAGGAAAATGCTCCAGACGATAATTTTTATAATAGTGATAATGCCTTTTAGTGCTTGTTTTTTAGCTTTGTCTTTTTCCTTTTTTACCCAGTAAGTTTCAAGTCCATAGATCGTGATAGATAGTAAAAATCGAATTCCGAAGAAAGTTAAGAGAACAATGACGAAAATATTAAAAAATCTTTCAATTTGCGAATCCATAGTTAGTCGTTTAATACTAATATAAAAAGCACCAAAATAAATTAAATTTAGAAAAGGTTTTATTTTTTGTTCGAAGACTTTAACAAATTTATTATCTACTGTGGTAGTAGTTTTCTTTGCCCAAGCTTTAAGTAACTTTAGTATGATACTTTTTATAATTTGAATAGATATGACGAGAAGGATAAAAAACGAAATGGCAATTATGTAATCAATCACTCTATTTTGGAAATAGATTTGTTGGAAAAAGTCATTAATCACCTTTTAATCTCCTTTGGTCAAAGGTTTTCTAATTCTAAGAAAGTAATAAATTGTTAATTAGATAAAAGCTTAATAAAAAATCTATGTTAATTATATATATTCTTATTGATATTGCAAATTTGTTTAATTAGAATGTAGGGAATCAATGGTAAAAAATTAGTACACTTATTAATAAATTTTCTCTCAAAAAGAGGATATTTAAAACTTTTCTTGTATATTTAAATACATAAGAAAAGATAAAATATCTGGATAAATTACTAAAAAAGGAGGAGATTATGGCAAAAAGATGGTGGATGATCGACAAACTATCCGATAGCCTTAAAAACTCGGAAATTGATAAGGAAAACTGCGGGACAATCCTTCAAGGCTGGGACCGGCTTCCCCAGAAACCAAAGCCTGCGGAGAGAGCTGCATGGATGAAAAAGGTGATAGATCGTATGGATAGCTTACTTGAAGAAGAGATACGATTTAAGGTAAGAGAGGATTTGTCAGTATTTAAATTATAGGAAGGTGTGTTATGGGTAGATATCCACAAGATTCCAATTCACATGGTAGTCTTAAAGACTTGCAGGTTGCTATCAATGTAAAAAAGAAATATTTGGACACTGTAATTTCAAAAGAAGTTGGGAAGCAAATGAAGATTGATTGGAAATCTCCATTAAAGGCAGACGATTACGCAGAGTATCGCGATGAAGATTTTTTAAGAAAGTTAAGGATATTAAATAAAATAAAATATTCGTTAAGCGTTTTTTGGCCAAACAATGGTCCCCAATGGGATGCATTAGGCGTTAGCGAGGATGAAATTATACTGGTTGAAGCAAAGGCAAATATTCCCGAAATGGTAAGTCCCGGAACTAGTGCAAAAAATCCTAAATCAATTAGTAAAATAAGGAATTCCCTTGATGAGGTAAAAAAATATTTAAATATCAATAATGGTATTGATTGGACTGGAACATTTTATCAATATGTGAATCGGATAGCTCATTTATATTATTTAAGAGAAAAAAATAAGATTAAAGCCCATCTTCTATTCATCTATTTTATTAATGATATAACAGTTCACGGACCAAAAACTAAAGATGAATGGCTTGGAGCTATTCAAGTTATGGAGTGTTATTTGGGGTTGGCTAAAAAACATAAACTGAGAAAATATATTCATGATATTTTTATAGATATCAAGAAAATATAGGAGCAATTTTTAACATTTGATATAAATTAAGTTGAGATAGTTAAATAAAAAATTAATAATACGACAAGCGACAGGGTATTGTTACATATAAAAAGGAGTGTGGGTTAAAGAAAAAGAAAAAAGTCCTTCCCAAAGGTGAAATTCCGAGTCCGATAGATCCGCCACAAGACTGCAGATTTCACATCAGATGTCCTTATATAAAAGAAAAATGTGTCAAGGAAGAACCTGAAATTAGAGAGATAAGCAAAGGACATTTGGTTAAGTGTCATTTTCCATTAAAATAATTGAAAATCTGCTACATATTACGGAGATGTTTGTATCACAAGATTATAGAAAAATTAAAACAGTTTAAAGGCGTATGGAACCATACAAAAATTCCCGGTAATTCTAAAAGAATATAACAGATAATAAATCTTTCTATCCTTTTTATCAACCGTGATTCATTATTTCGTAAGCACCCCACTCAATTTATTAGATTAATTATGTCGATTTATGCTCTTTAACTGCGAAAATGTTTTTAGAATAAACATTACTTGCAAACCTTTACTGCTTATATTAAACTATTCTAAGTATTTTGTGTATTTTTAAGTTAAAGTATTATATGGCTCCACGTTTTAAATAAAAGTTAAAGGTGATAGAAAAAATGCCGGAAAAAAAAGAAATAAAAACAAGATTAATAATAAATGGGTTGGGGCATGCCTTTAATGATTCTTATATGTTTATTATTCCTCTTCTTTTACCTCTTTTACGAGAAGAATTTCATATCAATTATGTTCAATCTGGTTTAATATTAACTGCCCATATTGCCATAAGATCTATATTTTCCTTGATATTCGGCTATTTTGGAGATACGCATGATAAAAGAAAAATTATAGCAGGTGGTTTTATCTCTTCTTCAATTTTACTGGGTGGTTTAATCTGGGCGCAGGGTATTCACATTGTTATTGCTTTTTTATTTTTAATGGCTATCGGTGTTTCCACTTTTCATCCTCTGGCTACAGCTATAGTAAGAGAAAATTCTACAAAAAATCAAATAGGGCGCAATTTTAGCTTGTTTGGGGCTGTAGGAGTTGCAGGGGCATTTATTTCAAGCTTATTATTTGGTATTTTCGTTCATCTTTGGGGATGGAAAATAACCTGCCTTCTTATCTCTTTGCCTGGTTATTTTTTGGCTTATGCTTATCTGAAGTCGAAAAGGGGAAAGAAAAAACACAAAGCAGAAGCAGAAAGGAAGATTAAACAAAGCCATATTCCTCTATTTTTCATTAGCAAGGGTATTCGGAAGCTGGGAACGTGGACAATTGTTGCCTTTCTACCATTTTATGCAATAGATTATATTGGTTTACGACCAGAGATTTCTTCCTGGAGTATCAGTATATTTTTTGCCGGTTTATTTTTAGGAAATCTTATTTCCAGTAGAATTTCGGACAAAAGCCAGCCATTTGACTTAATATTATCAACAACCATTGTCAGTGCATTTCTGATTCTGGGTATCACTTTTGTTGTCAGGCCTATTACTATTATCTTACTAATCGGAATTTTGGGTATTTCACAGGGATTATATTATCCCAGTCAAAATACCTGGCAAACCTTTATTTGCCCGGTTCGCAATCAAAGCAGTTTTTTTGGGATAGGTATTTTTGCTGAAGGAATTTCTGCCACTATTGCCCCAACTCTTTATGGATGGATTGCAGATCAAACCAGTTTAATTGGAGCTTATCGTTTAGCTGCCATTCCTGTCTTTATTAGCTTTATTCTATTCTTAATACTCCGTTCTTTAGATAATGAAAAAGATAAACTCTAAAGTGTATAAAACAAAATTTAACCTTTCATCATAGTGTAATGGGAATATCGAGATCTTTAAAACAGGGGGACGGTTCTTCGTTTGACGTCCCCCTGTTTTACCCCTGTCTTATCTATTAAGTTTGTAAAAATATTTTTTAGACAAAATAAATTCCCGGAAACATTCGAGAAGAATTAAGGTAAGATTATTAAATGGGCAAATTAGAAGCATTCAAGAGATTATAAAGAAAGTGTGAAACTATTAGAGTATCTGCTGAGAAGTAGATGTTTTGTGGAGACTGTGGTCAGAATTGAAATCACATCCAGTATTAACTAAAATAAATTATTTTAGGCAATATCAGGTTAATTCCAAACGTTAAAAGAAATATATTAACATAGGAATAAATTGGTATTTGAAGTGTTAGAAAGTAAAGTTGAGTAGTGAAATACTATAAAAATAAAGATAAATATATAAAAAATTAAGTTTATTAAAGGAGGATTATAGATGGATAATAATGATATCTTAATTAGATTAAGATATGCGATAGATATAAAAGATATTGAAATGGTAGAGATATTTAAACTCGGTGGCCTTGAAGTAACGGAAGAAGAAGTGCGGAAGATGCTCATAAAATCAAAAAACAGTTACCACAATGAAGTTGGTAATTATTGTGAAATAGAAGAAAGGGTAGAGAATATAAAATGCAAGAACAGTGCCTTGGATTCATTTTTGAATGGCTTTATTATATTTAAAAGAGGAAAACAAGATACAAAACCAGAGCAACCCGAAAGACAAGTACTATCTATAAAGAATAGTGAAAACCTCAATAATGTTATGCTTAAGAAATTGAAAATAGCGCTATCTCTAACAAGTGAAGATATGCTTGATATTTTAAAAGCAACAGGAGTAATTGTAACAAAAGGAGAATTAAGCGCTTTGTTTAGAAAAGAAGATCATAAGCATTATAAAGAGTGTGGTGATAAATACGCTAGGAAATTCTTAAAAGGTTTATCTATAAAAAACAGAGGATAGCTTTTATTCAAACATATCAAGCATGACTACATGACAATTCTTGCGATATATGTAAGAGAAAAAGTTCAACGATGAATTTAATAATGATTAATGCCTTGACCTACCTGAAAAAAAGAAAACCCAATCAGACAAAAAAATAAGGCAATTAGCGTTGAAGATATTTGATATATACTTAGCCTTATTTCACAAACAATATCGGGGTCAGGTCTTGAAATATAATATATTTGACTCTTCTTTATTTTTCAGTCCAGAATATTGACCAGCTGGTTTATTTTTATCGTGCTTCTTTAAGAACAGGGAAAATAATTCCCATTCATACTTTTCATCCTGATAAATATGGTAGTTCGTTTAGCCGGAAGATAGAACAGGTTTCAGATTGAGAGATTTTTGTGGTGTAAAGGATAACAGGTTCCATTTCCTTAAAAAAGAAAATATAATCAGAGCTACGGCCAGAGTTATTTTAGGGAGAATAATAGCAGACACCTATTTTTATTACAGCTCAATAATTCGGTAACTTTTTGCGGAAGAGCGCCAAGAAAGCTCTATATTTCTTACAGGGTGAAAGTCCTTGTTGGGTAAGGTCTAGCCAAAACCACCCATACCAAGTGTTGCATCGAAATGGGTAACCATTAGATGAAGCGTACACAGGGAAACAGATAGGCCATAGGGAAGACCGTACTTCCTTAAAGTGAATTATACAACCTCGTAAATAAAAAGTAATATCACAACCCTTCACTTTTATACTAACAAAGTGTATAATGTGCGTATAAAAGTGAAGGGTTGTGATATTATGGATACTTTTGAAAAAATTCTAAATATTATAAAAGAAAATAAAGGTATTGTCTCAACTGCTGAAATTGTAAAGCTTGGTATAGACAAAAAATACCTTTCCCTAATGACTCAAAAAAAGATGATTGAAAGAGCATCAAGAGGTGTTTATGTATTGCCTGACGTTTTAGAGGATGAATTCTATTCCATAAGTATTCGATGTAAGAAGGGAATATTTTCTCACGATACAGCATTGTTTTTGCATGATTTATCTGACAGGACACCTTTGTCTTTTTCCATTACTTTGCCAAAAGGATATAATCCATCCTCGTTAAAAGATTTGTCTTTGGAATTCTTCTACGTCAAGCCCGAGGTACACAGCTTAGGTAAGATAACAATTCTATCGCCACAAGGAAAAGAGATTGATACATATGACATAGAAAGAACCATCTGTGATATGGTTAGAAGTAAAAGTAGGATGGATCCTCAAACATTTTCTGATGCATTAAAAAGGTACTCAAAGCGTAAGAACAAAGATTTTAGTAGATTAATAAAATATGCTCAAAGGTTTAAAATTGATCAAAAAATACGTGAGTATATGGAGGTGTTGATTTGAGAAATGCAATGCAGTTAAAAGGAATTATTAAAAACATGGCAGCTAAAACAGGAATAAAAGCAAACGCTCTTTTACAGAACTATATGTTAGAAAGATTGCTTGAGCGAGAATTAAGAGTGCTAATTCTCGCCATTTAAATAGATAGGTATTCATGCTCAATAACAGGGGGAAGTGTTGTACTTGACAGAGAAGCTATAAGAGAATTTTTAGATGGAGAACTTGAGGAAATAGAGGTACCTGATGATATTTCTAAAGAGGTACTTGTAAAAGTATTCTGTAAGTATGTTGAAGATGATTATTATGAATGGCTGAAAGACAATTTCAAATCTTTTTTTAATTCCGGAAATCCCGATTGGCAGTGGATAAGAGAAAAAGTTGAAAAATATGCTTCAGAATAATGCACCTAGGGCGGAAAATAAAAATGCACCTTTTAAAGGAAGCAGTTCTTTACTATAGTATGAATAAGAATTAATATTATAAGGATGGAAAAAGATGGATAAAAAAGAATCTGATAATAAAATAACTCATCTTAAGTGTAGAGAAATACAGGCACCAATTGTTTCATCACTAATAAAAGCGTTTGCCGATAAAACAGGTTATGATAAGGCAATGGAAATAGTCAAGCAGGTTATCAGGGAAGATGCAATTTTATCAGGGAGAACATTAGCAGATAAATACGGAGGAAATACTTTAATAGAACTGTCAAAAATAGTAAATGAAGTATGGGCAAGTGATGAAGCATTGAAAATAGAAATTTTAAAAGAAGATGAAGATGAATTATGCTTCAATGTTAACTCCTGTAAATATGCGGATATGTATGAAAAATTAGGAATAAAAGAACTCGGGTGTTTGCTTTCGTGCAGTAGAGATTTTTGGTTTATGGAGGGCTTTAATCCGGAGATAGAACTGATAAGAACAAAAACTATAATGGGTGGATCTGAATGTTGTGATTTTCGATATGTAAAAAAAGTGTGACAGGGGACAGGTGTATCAGCTCAATAATCCAGTAATTTTTAACGCAAAACCTATGGAATCTGAGGAATTTCTTAACCGGATGGTTGAGGATTTGGGGAAAATTAAACTATAGAAAAAATATGATGTGTCACTATTTAAATAATTTAAATAAATGGGTTTTTATTATTTGCCCATACTGCGGAAAGAGGATTTAGGTGCGGAAAGTGAAAGCAACAAATTATCGGAATGTTTATATGGCGGGAACAAGATGAAAGAACAATTAGCGAGTGTAAATAAATGTAAAGAACTTGGAAAATTGGAATGGTCAAAAGAAGTTGTAGTTACACTAATTGGCATGGGGACATTAGCTCTTTTTGCGTTTGGATTTTTTTTCACTGCACTATATACACTATTTACCGGGGAAGTTGGTTTTAACTTCACGAGTGGCGGCGCAATTCTTATTTCAGTAGCTCTCTTCTTTGGTACACTAGTACTGCACGAACTCATCCATGGCGTATTTATGTCAATATATGGTGGCAAGCCGAGTTATGGTGCTGGCATTTCGTATTTTATTCTCCCTTATTTTTATACCACAACAAAAACAGTTTTTCTACGCAACCAGCTCATAGTGATTGCTCTTGCGCCGTTGGTAGTAATCTCTCTGGTTGCAATCGGTTTAATGGCTGCCTTCCCATCGATTGCGCGCTGGATGTTCATACCGTTTGTAGTAAATGCTTCAGGAGCAGTGGGTGATTTGTGGCTAACACGTAATGTACTGAGATATCCGAAACATGTATTGATGGAAGATCGAAAATCCGGGTTGATAATTTATGGCAAAGAAACTGATAAACCCTTAAATATCTCTACAATAGGATTTGGTCAAAGATTTTTTAAAGTATTCATACTCTGTATTTTTGCAGGGGGGTTTCTAATGTGTATGGCGCCGATACCTCTGGCTATGTTAGGAGTGGGATCTTTTACAATTGGACCTGCGAATAGTCTCTTTACGATTTTTGAATTTCATAGCTCAGGAGAAGGTTTTGAAGTCGGTTTCTTCCCCCTGTCATTATTAGCCATAAGCGTGATTGCCGGTTTGGTTTACGCGATTATTAAGCCGGAAAAAAGAGGTCAGGTCTTGCAATATAACAAAAGATGAATCTTCGAGGGATCAATTCTTATAATGCAATACTATTTTCTTAGACAATTAATATTTACTTTTAAATTAAACAAATAGGGGAGGAGTACTAAGTCAATAATTTGGTAAATTTTAGTGAAAAATCTATAAGATCTGAGGAGTTTCTTAACCGGATGGTTGGGGTTTTAGGTATTATTATTATAGATAGACGTCCTAAAGGAAGACCTCGTAAAAGGGAAAGCTAAGCCATAGAAAAAATACGATGTGTTTCTTTTTTTAATAAAAAACTATTTCATGAGTATATTTTCTAAAAATAATTTTAAAAAGGGAGTGATAAAAAATGAAAAGTTTAAGTAAATTAGTTTATGTGTTGGTATTTGTTAGCATTCTTTTTGTTAGTGGGTGTTCGGTATTGCCCGAATTGCCCGATCTGGTAATTACCCAGGTAGATATCGGAAGTAATATGGTCAGTTTTCAGATTGTAAATCAGGGCGATATTGAATCCGGAACATTTAAGGTTTGTTTATTTATTAACGGGGCATTAGAAGATACAATTACAGTACCTAGTTTATTACCGGGAACAAGTGTGGATAAAATTTTTAGTTATAACTATCTTTGTTCCGGAGAAGAAGATTTAATTTTGGTTACCGCAGATTATGAAGAACTGGTAGCAGAAAAGGAAGAGAATAATAATGATTATCAAATTTCTTATAGTTGTGGCGTAAAATTGGTATTACCTACACTTTTTGCCGAAGATGGTTTTTTATTACAAAATAACCTATTTGTGTATTCTTCTCCTCAGGTAGGAGATACAGCTAACAATAAAGCTAGCCGGGCTTTTTTAAGTTTTGATATTTCTTCTATTCCTCCAGGATCATATATTATTTCCGCTGAATTAGATTTAAATAATATTACTCAGGTACATGAGCCAGATTTTGATTCACTGGGGCATTTTGAGATTTATTTTTATGAATATGGTAATTTTATTGATCTGGATAGTTCCGATTTTGATGCTCCTGGAATACTGGTAAAAGGGGGTCGTATTTCAAACTATCCTCTGGATCCCTGGTATGTTGATGTTACCCAATCCTGGGACGGAGTTAACATAGAACCTTATTTTCAAAATTTAGTGAATGCCGGAAAAGACCGCTGTCAGTTTAAATTGCAATTCTCTGAATTGACTGATATGGATTCCTCGACTGATATATTTGGCTTAGAGAATGCTAATTTGCAAGTAGTATACTTACCTTAAGAAGTAAAACAGGGGACGGTTTTTTTGACAATAAAAAATGTGAAACGAAAACAAAAGGAGAAAAGGTAAAATTGTGAAGCCCGATCCCGGAAATACCTGTAGTATGTGTATGCCTTAAAAGGTATAGCAGAATTCATAGGTGTGCAGAATACTAAAGTGACTAGAGCGATTAAAAAAACGAGCGGGAAGATGAAAAGTGATATTGCAAGACCTGACCCTACAATGTTCTACAATGCTTCCTTTGTTGATGCACAATAAATGGACCAATAGCGAGAAATGTTATATTATAATACGGCACCTTAGGGGTGCTGTTTAAATAGATGGATACAATATTTTATTCAATATAGAGGAACGGAAATGATTACATACAAAACAGAAATTAGTAATTTAGATTGGGAAAAACTTGTTGATCTTTATGATGAAACGGATATGTGTATCGGTCTTGGCAGAAAACGGGAAACAGAGAAAATTCGCAGAGCCTTTCAAAACAGTTACCGATTTGTAACAGCCTGGGATTCTGGAAAAATAATTGGAGCTGGAAGAATTATCTCAGATGGGGAATGCTACGGCTGGATCCATGACATGGTTGTACTTCCCTCCTATCGAAAACAAAGCATTGGGCGAACAATTGTGGAAAAACTCCTGGAAGGGAATGAAGAGCTTTTGATTGGATTAACCTCATCATTTGAAGCCGTTGATTTTTATACCAAACTGGGATTCAATAAGCACAAGACCGCTATGGCAAAATATCCTGGCCGTTCAGACTATCTTTACTATTAGATTATTTTCAGACTTGCAATTTGTATTGCTGACAAAAAAAACAAGGGGACGGTTCTTTGTTTGACAATCCCCTATTACCGCTGGCAAAGCAACTTTTATTGGGATGATGTTTATGTCGGGGAAGCAATAGGAATAAGAAAAGTAAAATATATTACAACCATTAGAGATTTTCATAGAAAGAAGAGGTTGAAATTGTGGCAGGAATAAAGCGTGAAAACATAAAGCCAGGTAGCAAAGTAAGCGTTGTACAAAAACAGGATCAGCGCTCAGGGAAATTGACGGATGGCATTGTTCAAAGGATTCTTACGAAATCACCTAATCATCCGCATGGTATCAAGGTGATGCTAGATGGTGGTATTGTTGGGAGAGTTAAAGAGATTCTTTAATAGAGGAATTAGGGTCAAATCTTTATTGTTGACAGAGAAAGAAACAATTTGTCAAGAATAAAGATTTGACTCCAATAAACTTTTAAGGTTTAAGGGGACTTTGCCACCTTAACAATTTTTTTAAAAATGGCGCTATATTACGCCCTAAAAGTATTTAAAAATGTATAACAGTTGATCTTGAAGATATTCGAATTGTGAACAATTAACTTATTAATCTAATATTTTCAAGTGCAATATCTTCCTTAAAAGTTCTAAAGCTTTCCAATAGGGGGAGCCAGACAATTCCAAGCCCTTTGGCATTTGCTGAAAGGCTTTTCTTTTTGTAAATATTTTCCAGAAAAAGAAGGATTTTTAAATTAAGTATCGTATGTATAAAATAAATGGCATAGATAATGCAAAAAATTTTAATAATAGCGGACGGAAAATTTTATAAAAAAAGGAGGTATCGAGAATAGAAAAATAAATGTTAGTAAGATTAAGGGAAATTATATTAACTACCTCGCAAAAATTGTTAAGGCGAAATAATATGAAGATTTAGTTATAAATTCTGAGGTAATTATATCTGTGACATTCATTTGAATTTTGGAAAACTAAACTATTACTGTTAAAGGAGGTAAAACCCAAAAAGCATTTTGTTTATTGTTTTTTAAAGTAATTGAAATTA
>Ga0255384_10115_pt1 | contig 13347 bp, 19 predicted proteins | sample ANMaggSeSYBR01F7_FD_182106 | JGI IMG/M metagenome (GOLD analysis project Ga0255384, IMG submission 182106) | Sediment cell enrichment communities from methane seep in Santa Monica Basin, California, United Staets - ANME aggregate JGI... | ecosystem: Environmental > Aquatic > Marine > Cold seeps >... | reverse complement strand
GCGAGCGAGGAGTCTGAATGTCTGGAGCGCCATGGTGAAGCGTATGCCCGCTATCTGGCACGAACCCCTCGCTGGTTTGGATTGCCCCGTCGTGATTGAACCACAGGCTATGGCGTTGACGTCAGACCTTCGGACTTCGTTATATGTGGTGAGGAAGTGGGAAGGAGGTGTCCTTGTCCAGTGAGAGAGTCTCCCTGTCTGGTGGTCAACTCGTTGACAAGATGAAAGAACTGATTCACGAAGGCAACGTGCGGGAGGTACGTATCATCCACAATGGCCGCACGCTTGTTGATGTGCCGCTGACGCTTGGTGTTCCCGTGGTGGCGGCTACCGTATTCTGGGCGCCCATACTGGCAGCGGTAGGGGCTATTGCCGGCCTCGTGACGGATTGCACGCTTGAGATTGAGAGGGTTGATGAGTCTGGAACGAAGACTGGCAATGAGGGCGCGACGAACAAAAATGCCTGAATCGCGGTTGGATGGTGCACAATTGTGCGGTTGATGCATGGTAGAGTATGGCCTTTTGTTTTCGGGCCATGCCATTAGGAGGAGATAATAATGTCGGAAGTATTCGGCGGAGCCATTGACCTGTGGCCTGTCATCATTGTGGTTGCCGCGGCAATACTGTTCTTGGGATTGAGGAAGCTGACCGGACGACTCCGTATCTTCGTACTGATGATAGGAGGCTCGATTCTCGGGTTCTTCGTCTCTGTATTGCTTCACAACGCTATCTATGCTCTCATCCTGGTCAAGCTGCTCGACATGCCCGACTCAGATGAGCCTGTCTTCTTCATTGTCGCCGTCATTGTCTGCCCCATCGTGTTTGCTGTCGGGGTAGTAGGCGCCCTGACATCCTGGATACAGGCGCGTCGGCTTAGATGAATCGGAGAAAATTGCAGAGAATCTTATGCGATGGTCTGGTCCGAAGCTAAGTCGGGCTTGACAGGTCGGTATCAGCTTGTTACTTTCAAAGTGCTCCAAGCGACCAGGCAGGGATAGAGGGGCTGGCCACCCGGAGGGCGATAGCTGCAGGAGTCCCGAAACCTCTTATGAGGAAGGACTCGGAAAGCGAAAGCAGGAGGGGACCAAGCCGAGATCCCATAATGTGAGGCCACTTGGGGCCTTTTCTTTGTCGTGGCTTGACTGTCGTGGTGCGTCTCCCCTTCTCCATTTTCATGTCTGCCGTGTCCGGTTGTTTTCACTGGTTGATTGACGTCATTTTTTCAAATCGATGTGGCCATGGTGCACGTCAGGAGTGGCATGGAAAAAGGGCGGGAAAATCGCGTGCGACTATCAACCTCAAAGCTAAGGAGGGCTTGACAGGGCTCGAATTGCCTGTTAGTTTCCATGGTGCCCCAAGTGACCAAGCCAAAGATAGTGAGGCTGGACATCTCGAGGTAGCGGCTGTTGAATTCTGGGACCCAAAAAGTCACCGGGATGTGCCAGTCAGTGACCAGGGACTCAAGCCAAGATTCTAGCGGTAGCCAGGCCACTTGGGGTTTTTCTCTTTCCTTAGCGCGACCGCTGTGTTGCATCTCTTAAGCTCCAATTTCATACCCGCCAGCCGCTGTTGTTTCGCCGGTTTTCTGATGTCATTTCTTGAGGTCCCCGGCTCCATCGTGCATGTCCAAATCGGCCGTGAAATAGGGCGAAAATCGCATGCGATTATCGAGTTCAAAGCTGAGGAAGGCTTGACAGGGCTTGAATTGCCTGTTAGTTTTGATGGTGCCCCAAGTGACCGAACCAGGGATATGGGGGCTGGGTACCGAGATGCGGTAGCGGCGGGAATCCTGAAACCTCCAAGTGGAAGGATTCTAGTAGCTGAAGCGAGTGGGACTCAGAGCGATATCCCGTCAAGGTGAGGCTGCTTGGGGCCTTTCTTTTGCATTTCTACCTTCCTTGACGAGCGGCGCTTTTACTTCCAATCTTGTCGGCCATGAGTGTCAGTTTGACTCGGTTTGGTCTTCTTCCTATAGTCTCATGGCATGGACGTTTTGGTGCAAGGGAGCAAGAATGAGTAGAGCACGAGAACTGGAGCGGATGTCTTCTGCCACCACCCTCTCCGACATGGAAGTGTTCATATTTCCTGAACTGATGTATAGCCTTCTCCTGGCCAACATCATGTCGCCCCGTATCTGGCGATGGCGTGAGGATTCGTGGTTCGATGGCATAGAGAAGATGAAGCCCGCGCGTCGAATAAACCGTCTCAAACAGTTCATCATGGACCACTACGTATTCAATCTTGATCTTGACACGTGGGGACTCACTACCAAGCAGGGCGAACTTGCGCGCTTTGACGATTTCATTGCTCCTGACACCCTCGCCCAGTCGAACGCGCTGTTCGGCTACGAGGGGGACCGATACTACTTCAGTATTGACATCAGAACTCATTTTGGCCTGGACAAATGTGAAGGGGACGTTATCCCGTATTGGAAGACTGAGACGGTGGAGGCGATGGATGCCTTCAAGCACAAACCTGCATATGGCAATGGTGCGGGTGAGTGCGTTTCTCTGGCTGCGCTCTATGCCGCTTCTTTGTTCATCGTTGCCGGCATACCTCTGAAAGACATCTTCCTGATGGCGACACCGCTGCATTCTCAGAACTTCGTGGACGTTGACGATGGGATTCTCACCAACAACAGAAGGCTGCTTACCAAGTCGATGTGGTTCAACGGAACGGCCCTGTCGGCACAGGCGCGCAGGGCTCTGGAAAACGAGAGGGTCACCATCGTTGCACATGAGACCGGTCACATCCATACGGTCTACGATGAGGCAACCATCGACCCCGCGGAATATGCTCGTTTCTCGGAGCGGATACACAGCTATCTGAGGACGCCTATCAGCGAAGCGATAGTGGTGAGTTTTTTGCGTCACAATCGGGAGTTGCAGTGCTGTTTCCAGGTCCGATGGCCTGTTCACGGTGTGAATCACTACATCCCTGCGGAACGCGCGTTCTTCTATGAGCATGGGGGGCCCTATCGACTTAGTGACCGGACACGTGAAAAGTTGCTCGATGATATTGATGAAGAGGAGTATCTGGCCGCTCCGTTGCCGCGACGTATCATTCTCAACGATTTTGAGAGCTTCATCCGGGACAACAAGATAGATTGTGAGAAGCCTGAGGACGTCCTACGCCTGAAGCGGGAACTCGGGAATGACTGTGAGGAGGGCTCGGTGGCTATCGATGCGCTCAATGAGTTCTGCCATGTGGTGCCGAGGTTGCCTGACCTGAGTGCGAAGGTAGTTGCTCCTGCCGTCGAACCACTCGGCATTGAACCTGGCATGGGGCGTGATGACATCGTTGCCAGGCTGGAGTCAATCCGCGACCGAAATCAGGTGGCCGACCTTGCGTTCTATGCCTACCGTGACCTGAATCGCACGGAACCGTGGCCATTCCTCCTTGCGGTAATGGAAAGGAATCCCGTGTCAACGGATGGTGCACGGGAGATGACGGATACCGACGTGGTTGAGTACGTGCGGTCCTTGCAGGACCGGTCCATCTATGATGAACCGGGCAGACTGGCGCAGCCGGACGAGGTCTGGAACTTCGGTCGTGGAGATGGGGTTGAGAAGGCACTACTGCTGGCGAACATATTCCACTCGAGGGTACCTGATGCTTCGGTCGAACTGAACGTGACACCTGATTCAGTGCGACTGATGGTCGGTGATGCCGACTATGAGTTCAGTTCTCGAAAAAGGCTGACGTCGCAGGTCTGGCCTCTGGCAGCGTGGTTGCGTGCCATGTCATGACGAACCGTCGCTCTCGTTGACTGCGGCAAATGGCGCGAGGATTGGGAAGTTGTTGGACCACTCGAAGGCGAAATGCAAGGCTCCTCCGAGAAGGAGTATGAACGCGGCTCCCGCAATCTCGAGGCGGGCAACACTACTCCTGTTGATGTCCGTTGTGGTGCTCATCACCAGTTGTTTCTGGGAGTGAATGAGCATGTCAGCGGGTCCTTTCGAGTTAGCTGAAACAACTTCGTAGACTCAATGGCTTCAGTGAGCATGTCTCCCTTCAAGTGGTGGTCATGCGAAGAGAGGATTCCTCCGGGCTTGAGAACGCGGTGCAGTTCAGTCAGCACCGCCATTGGGTCGCTCAGGTCGTGATAGATGTCGTAGAGGAGAGCTACGTCCACGCTGCTCTCAGTGAGTCTCGTATCGCAGTCGGAGAGAATGGTGGTGATGTTTGCCATGTGGGCTTTCTCAATTCGCGCTGTCACCATTCGGAGTGCGGTCGGGTTGATGTCCAGCGCGTATACTTTTCCCTCACTGCCCACCATCTGTGCTGACGGCACCACGTAGCCGCCCGGGCCGCAGCCGTAATCAAGTACGGTAAGGCCGGGCGTGACTCCTGCCTCTGCGAGGAAGAGTCTACGGGGCTGGCGCATGTCCCGGAATCTGTATCCCAGCGCCATGAACTTGAAGCCCAGGTCTGGCTGCCGTGCACACATGTCAGTCTCCCTCCTTGCCTGTGCCCTGCGCGAAGCGTCCGTCGTCGCGTGTTTGCTCCAGTTTTCGAAGCTGCGCGGTGAGCCATCCGACCCGGACGTCTTCCCCGTCGTCGAAGCGAGGTACGTATGGCTTGATGTCCAGGACAGGTGTTCCGTCAATGACGTCAATGTCTTTCACGTACAGAGTTGGGCCCTCAATGCGGGCAAGTCTCAAGATGGAAAGGCCGATTGGATTGGGGCGCGAAGGCGCGCGTGTGGCGAAAAGTCCCCTTGTGGTTGTCTCCAGGTAAGGTCGAACCCTGAGTGAAAAGGGGCGCGCCATGTGCAGATAACACAGGAGAATGATGTGAGAGAAGCCGTCAACGTCTCTGAGACCTTCCGCGTATTCAGGAAAGACCTCTACGGTGCCTTCAACCTCGCGCGCGGCGCGGGGTTGTATCGGCGTACCTGCCGCTTCCTTGAACGGCGAGTGTACGATGCCTATCGCTGTGAACCGAATCTCGTCCATGCCAGACTGACTCCCTATCTACCGCGGCTTGGCGTACTCTGACGGCTCCTTGCCCAGGTGGAGACGTTTGCGGAATCCACTGGACCACGGTGCCTGGTCGTCTCCCCCGTAGCGAAGGAATAGCGCCCATGCTGTGGCTCCAAGTGCAACCACTGCAACCAATATCTCCACAGTTGTCGCTCCGATGAGCTGTGCCTGCAACAGCACAACCGTGTAGTTGAGGAGGCTGTGCAGCCCTGCGGCGATGACGAAAAAGAGCCAGCCCCTGTCCTTCGCCAGCCCGTAGCCGGCTATGGCAGAGAACGCCACGTGCGCGCCGATTGCGAAGAACCTTTCCCAAAATGGCAGGATTGCCTGGAATCCGCCCGTCTCAACGAATGCCCATGTCCAGCCCGAAGCGAAGACCTGGTTGTGCGCCCACATGGCTTCGAAAACGCCGAAGCCCAGGCCTGCCGCAGCACCGAGCACGATTCCCAGTATCGGTGAGATGTAGCGTTCGGATCGCTGCCACATGAACACCATCGGCACCATCTTGGCCCCTTCCTGCACGAAGCCGCTGAGTAGTATCTGCGGTACGCCAAGGAAGAACAGCCACTTCATCAAGGTGGTCTGGTCGAAGGCCATGCCAAGCAGTTGCCCTGTGAGTGTCTGCAGAGGTATCTGGATGAAGGCGACCGCGAGAAGCGTCAACATTGCTGATGCAGCCATGACGCCAAGGAGAAAGCTGTAGTCGCGCAGAGGTGGTTTGTATAGCGCGTACCAGAACAATCCGAACACGATGGCGATGCCCATCGCGAGGAAGTTTGGATTGGAAAACCAGTTGACGAAAAACGGTAGCGATTGTGAAAACATCATTCCTCTCCTGTTCTACTCCATAACCATATAACGGTGGAGACCTGCCTGTGGTTGCGTCCCACCTGCCATAGGGGACGAGGTCTTCACGTGGTGTACGGCCCGTGCGGGTGACCGTTGCGGCAGTTCTGCAGAGTGAGGGCAGGTACGCGGTACGTGGATGCCTGTCGTCACAGTGTCAATATGGCACAATGGTGAAGAGGGAACAAGTCCGCCGCAATCATCTCTCGTGACGCGGCTCGGCGGCTTCCGTGTTCACGGTCCTGTTCATTGAACCGCTGGCGAACTCTTCGAGGTTGAGCGAAACGAATGAGAAGCCCAGTTCGCGCAGCTTCGTCACAATTTGTTGCTTCATCTCGCTGGCGCGTGTGGCATCATCCACTTCAATCAGCGCCAGGTTGTGCGGGAAGTGTCGCACCCTCACCTTCACGAAGCCCAGTTCGCGGAGGTATTCCTCCGCCCTGTCCACTCGGTTGACACGAGTCGGAGTTACCTCATAACCATGGGGAAAGCGGGAGGCGAGACATGCCATGCTTGGCCGGTTCCAACCGGATAGCGCCAGGTCTCTGGTGAACGTTCGTATGTCGTCTTTGCTGACCTCAAACTCGATGAACGGATGCCATATGCGGTCTTCGGTGGCTGCCTTCAGTCCGGGCCGATAGTCGCCCAGGTCGGAGTGGTTCAGTCCGTCGGCGATGGAGGAAAAACCGTGTTCAAGTGTCCACTGCCATGCTTCCGCATCCCGTGCCTTGCGGCAGTGGTAGCAACGGTCAGGCGGGTTCGTCTTGAAATGCTCCTGTTCCAGTTCTTCCAGATTGAGGACGTGTTGATGGATGCCTATCTCAGCGGCGAGGTCTCGTCCTGTGGCACATTCGCTTCGTGGGACTACCGTAGAGTCGATGGTCAGCGCAACGGCTTTGTCTCCAAGCGCATCATGCGCCAGCCTCGCAAGCAACGCACTGTCGAGTCCACCGGAGAAGAGCACGACCAGATTGCCGCGTGCCTCGATGGCGTCCCGTAGTGCCGCTATTCGTCCTGTGGCTGACATCTGCGTATGACCCGGAGTATCCGTATGGCGGCTGCGGCTGCTCCCACGGAATTGCCGATGTTGAGCACGGTGAGGCCCGGCGAACAGCTCTGCAGCATCGTCTTGAGTGCGGCCTCTCCCTGGCCGCCGAAACCGTAGCCCACCGGTGTCGGCACGGCGATAACGGGAAGGTCTGTGAGAGATGCGAGCACGGTCGGGAGCGCTCCCTCCATGCCCGCAAACACGATGAGCACACGGGCATCCTGCATGCGTTGAAGGCTCATGTGAGGACGGTGTATGCCTGCGACCCCTGAATCGTAGGACTTGGTGACGTTGACGCCCAATTCTTCCAGCAGCAGTATGGATTCCTCCGCGAAGGGGATATCGGACGTGCCTGCCGTGATGACTCCTGCGCTTCCGAGGGGCGCGGGTGGTTTTCTGGCGGACCCTATGACCATCACCCTTCCGCCACTCTTGATTCCGTGTGACAGGAATCTGCTGCGGAGGAGTTGCTCCGTCTCCGGACTCAGACTCGCAATGAAGGCACGGCCCTGTTGCTCCAGCATGTGACTGACGATGTCCATGAGGTCGTCGGTCCGCTTTCCTTCACCATAGATAATCTCAGGAAAACCAAGCCGCTTTTCTCTCTCCATGTCCAGGAGGAAGTTCTCGGTACCTTCGTAGAATAGCTCAAGTATCTTGGCGCTTGCTTCTCCTTCGTCCACATCTCCGCGCCGGAAGGATTGCAGTATCTCATCGAGCATGCGTCGTTCAGCCATCAGTTCTGTGCCTCTTTTCGTGGTAGTTGCTCTCGCGCCGACTGGAGCGCTGCGGCATAGACTTCCTTCAACGGTATTCCTGACTCGTGGCTGAGAAGTCGGCAGGACTCATATTCCGGTGAGATGTTCACCGTCTCTCCGTGGAAATGTGCCACCTTGACGCGGGCGGTGCCCATGTCCGTCTGTACGTTCAGTATCTCTCGCTCCGCCTCGAACCGTTCGGGATAGCTTACCCTGACGCCAAGAGTGGAGCTTTCCTTCATCATCGTGTTGATGATTGCGTCTTTGAGGTGCACTTCGCTGAGAACAGAGATGCGTGTCCCCGGTCGGTTCTTCTTCATCTGTACGGGTGTGAAAAACACGTCAAGTGCTCCTGTGCGGTACAGTAATTCCATGAGGTTGCCATACAACTCCGGGTTCATGTCATCTATGTTGCTTTCAAGCAGGGCGAGTCGCTTCGTCTCATCCCCTGAAGCGGAGTAGCCGAGGAATCCGCGCAGCACGTTGGGGATATCCAGGTCACGCGTGCCTGCGCCATAGCCGACCTGCTCCACTGTCATGCTTATCGGGCTGAATTCGTCCACAAGCTGATTCAGAATAAGTGCACCAGTCGGTGTCACCATTTCTTTGCGGATGGTGCTGAACGAGTCCACGCGCTGTGGCACTCCCTTCAGCAATTCGGCAGTGGCTGGCGCCGGTACAGGATAGGTTCCGTGTGCCATTTTCGCGAAGCCCGTGCCCGTGTTGACGATGCCGCTTACCACGCGGCTGACGCCGAGCAGTTCAAGTCCTTTCACTGCGCCGACTATCTCGACGATGGCGTCAATCGCGCCTGCCTCGTGCAGATGGACAGAGTCCACCGCAGTTCCGTGTACCTGTGCCTCGGCTTCCACGAGCGTGGAGAACATTTCTATAGCCTTGCTCTTCGTTGGTTCGCTCAGTTTGCCGAGAATCTCGTATATCTCGGAGACCTCCATCCCGTGTCCGTGAGGCATGGCTTCTTCATCAGCTTCGCTGTCGCCATGTTCATGGTGGTGACTATGGCCGTGGTCGTGCTCGTGGCCATGCTCCTGACCATGTTCATGTCCGTGACTGTGCTCGTGGTCATGTGTGTGATGGTGTCCGTTGTCGTCGTCCTCATCTTCGTCCCCGTCTTCGTCATCAACAGGAAGTGTCACTTTGGCGTTTATGGCTGCGATGCCGTTCTTGTTGACCTGGCTGACAGAGAGGTCGAAGCGCAGTCCCATCCTCTCGAATTCCTCCACCAGTGCGTCCTGGTCGATACCAAGGTCGATGAGGAGTGCGAGGAACATGTCCCCGGCGATGCCCGAGAACGGATCCAGGTAGAGTACCTTGCCGTGTGTCTGCTCCACTGTGTTGCTCCTTTGTCTGCGGGGGACCGCGCGCCTGCTTGTCTGGCGTGTCGTCATTGTAGTGGACACCTCACGGCGTGTCCACAGCGAGCGATTCGAGTACAATGGAGATAGTCTGAGAGGGAGGTTCCGGCATGGAAGAGATACCGCAGTTCGTACAGCAGGTCATGACGGACATATATGGCTCACTGCCGAGACAGGGTCCGGGAAATGCGGAGAGCACGCGGAAGGCGTTCTCCATGCTTGGTGAGCTTCCCGAACGTCCGATGACGCTCGATATCGGCTGTGGCACGGGGGCGCAGACCTTGGAGTTGGCGAAGCTGACGCCGGGGCACATCATCGCACTGGACACATTTGATTGGGCATTGGACACCGTGTCGGAGAAAGTCGTGCAGGCGGGGCTGGTTGGCAGGGTACACACAACGAAGCAGTCCATGGATGCCATGAACTATCGAGAAGAGACCTTCGACCTCATCTGGTCTGAGGGCGCGCTCTACATCATGGGCTTCGAGAATGCGCTGAAGACGTGTCGTCGGCTGCTCAAGCCCGACGGCTACCTCGCCGCAAGCGAGCTGTGCTGGTTTGCGGCCGACCCTCCGCAGGAGTTGCGCGACTTCTGGGCCCAGGGTTACCCGGACATGAAATCAGTCGGGGATAACGTGCAACTCATCGCTGACTGCGGCTTCGAGCTACTCGGCCACTTCCACCTGCCGGACCGTGCCTGGTGGGACGACTACTACACCCCGATGCTGAAGCGCTTGCCGGAGCTGCGAGAGAAGTACGCGGACTCACCCGACGCCCTCGCCATGTTCGACGAGAACGACACCGAGATGGCCATTCACAAGAAGTACTCGAAGTCATACGGGTACGAGTTCTTCGTGTGCCGAAGGGGTTGAACGCAGGGCGCAGGATTTCACATTTGGGGGGCGCAACCCTGGCATTTCAACCCAATCACGTTTGACGTGACTTCGGGATTCGGCAGTCTGGATGCGTTCACAAGGCCGCGCAGTTCGGCGGGCGTGTAGGCGGCGTTGATGGAGGTGGTGAGGCCCGGACGTATCTCCTTGGGCTTGCAGTTCATGTGCAGTAGCCACTTCGGCAAGGGATTCATGTCCCTGCGCATGTCGCTGATGAAGTAGCGTCCGCCGGGCTTCAGCACCCGCGCTATCTCGTCCATCACCTCCACCGGCTCGGCCCACTCATGGAGCGACCCGTTGGTGAACACCGCGTCGAACGTTCCATCCGGAAATGGCATCCTGCCCGCTGGCGACTCTACATAGTTTACCCTGCCCTCGAGTTGGTACTCACCCGCGTTGCGCTCCGCCACCGCAATCATGTCAGCACTGATGTCGAGGCCCGTCAAAATCGTGCCTTCGGTGGCTTTAAGCCACTCAAGTCCGAGGTAGCCTGGCCCGGGACCCACCTCCAGCGCGTGGCCGAATGTGATGCCGGCCTTGATGACATCCTTCGTCTCTATCCAGCCCCGGTCGCGCAAGCCCCGCTGCAGGTCGTTGTAGACCTCACAGGTGAACTCTCCGGTGATGCCGCTCTCTGTCTCCGGTACGCGTGGTTTGACCATGTCTTCCTCCCTTTCGCTGCGCGGGTGGCGCGCCGTCTGTTACTCCTCCGCGTCCTGCTGTCCGGGGTTTCCGTGCAAGAAATCTTCCATGTGCTTCGCCGCCTTGAGAGAACCGTCTATCATTCGCAGGATGGCTGTTGCCTTCGTGATGACAATGCCCTTGTCCAGGTCTCCCAGGACGAGCAGCTTCTCTCCCACTTCTATGCCGAAATCCTTTCGTGCTTCTGCGGGAATGACTATCTGGCCTCGTTCACTCACGGTGATGGAGCCATAGAACTTCTTGCGCTTATCGTTGTGTTTCATGTGTTAATCCTAGTGGTCTTATTTACAAGACAAATTGTGCATACACAGCGTGCTGTTGTCAATACCACGGGGACAAGAAATGGCGCAGTCATCATCCGGGAGACATGTGAGAGTCACGGAATCGTATTCGCCCGGGGGGAGACGATTTCGTTGCAGGATTCAGAGAGTCTTTCTTGCGGGACGGCCTGGTCCTGTTGGACCTCTTCTACGTGCGTGCCCGGCTTCATCGAGGGCAAGGGGAAATGCTTCGTGAACCATCCTGCGAAGCTCCTCGCCTTGATGCCCCAGTTCTTAGCCGCGTGAGTTGAGTGACGCCACGAATCCGGCAACTGCTTGAGCGTGGTCTGCCATGACCTCTTTCTGCCCTACCCCCAACGTCGCCACAGGTTTCATGCCGGTAGCCTCGTCCAGCACCTCAAATCCTTTCTGCGCCCACGCGGAGTCGCTTGACCCTGATGTGTAGAAGAAAGCCACACTCTTCAAGCTGTTCTTCTGTGTGAACGCATAGGTTCGGGTGGGGGAACAGATGCGTGACGCCCAGATAGCTCCTCCGAGGATGACAAGGTCATAGGCAGCAGGGTCATGCTCGGTAGGCTCCAGTTTCGCCATGGTCTTGCGCATGGAATCCCACCCTGACCTTATGTAGCCGATGGCTCCCTGCCTGTTCTTCGTGTCTTTCAATTCCTCCACATCGGCGCCGAGCGCCTCCGCTACCTCGTCCGCTATCACCTTCGTGTTGCCGCTTCTCGAATAGTAGACGACGAGTGTCTTCATGCGATACCTGTCCTCCCGTTCTTTCTTCAGTCTTGCGGTCCGTCAGCATTCAAGGCGGTGACAAACTGCGCGATGGCTTGTGAATGCTCGCCTTCCAGGTCCTTCATGCTGAGTCCCAGTGTCGCAACCGGCTCTATGCCGATAGCCTCAGTCATTGAATCCGCACAACGCTTCGCATAGCCGGGTTCTCCCGACCGTGATGTGCACAGCAGGGCGGTCTTCGTGAAATGTTCTTTATGCTGCATCGCGTAGATGAGGGTGGGAGAGCAAATCCGTCCCGACCAGATGGGACCGGCAAGTACGACCATGCCGTAGTCGGCCGGGTCACGGGCCACGGGGCCGAGGGCGGGTTCCTTCTTCCTCAGCATGTCGAATGCAAGTCTCACGTAGCCGAAGAAGCCGCGGTTGATGCTGGATTGGAGGACTTCCACATCGGCGTTCAGAAGTGCAGCAACTTCATCCACCAGTTGCTGCGTGTGGCCGGTGAGCGAGTAGGACACTATCAGGGTCTTCATTCTATTACGCAACTCCGTTCTTGACCCGGCCCACAGGGAACTTCAGCGCAGTGGTGAAATCTGCGATTGCCTGGGAATGGTTGCTCCTTATGTCCTTCGCGCTGAACCCTACCGTGGCAACAGGGGATAGCCCTGACTCATTTGTCATTGCCTTAAGACAGCTTGCCATGAAGCTCTTGCTGCTGGCCCCTACGGTGCAGAACCACGCAACTTTCGCATTTCCGAGGTCGTTGTTGAGCAGGAACGTGCGAACAGGAGAACACATAGTAAATGCCCATACGGGAGTCCCAACCACTACAAGGTTGTATGTCGATGGCTCATGTGAGAGAGAGTCGAGATTGACGAGCGTTCCTGCTTTGGCCTCTCTGCCACTCTTCACGAAGCCAACAGGACCACTGCGACTCACGTCATCCTTCAACTCCTCGACGTCTGCTTCCAGCACCGCTGCAATCTCGTCCCCTATCTTCCTGGTGTGGCCTGTTCGCGAGTAGTAGACAATCAATGTCTTCATGTACATGGTCCCCTTCTGCAGCACTGCATTCACAGAGGGCCGCATCGCCCTGTCTTGGAGGAACGCCTCCCACGATTGCGTCGGGAGGCGTTCGCCCTCGATAGTCAGTGATTCGTGCCGTATCTAGTCGTCTTCAACCATGTTGAGTGCTGCCCAGTATCGTCCTTTCGTTACCACTATTCCACCCATGCCGAAGAGTGCACTGGCGAGCCACAGAAGTCCGCCGATGAAGGGGATTGCAGTCAGAAGCGTGAACAACAGCAATCCGAGGGCGAGGCAGCCAATCATGAAACCTTTGCCTTCCAGAGGCTTTGAGTGACCGAGTATGAGATGCCCGATGAACATACTGACGGGGGTATGGCTCACGTAGAGGAGAATCCCCCACGCGACCAGGGTTATGAGTCCGACGGGCAAGCCTATCACCGTGATGCAGAGAACGATGGCAGCCAGAGGTGTCAGGAACAGGACCAGTGCGCCCCATCCTGCAGATGCGCCAGTCTTTCTCCGTATTGCCATCGACGCAGCAGCCATCCCCCTGGGAAGGATGAGTATCAAGAGGATGCCGGTAACTAGTGCCATCAGGTATGCGATGAGTTTCCACGTGAAACCTGCGAACAGGAAGAAGGGGCTGAGTGCCCCGAAGTCGTCTCGCATCTCCTTCGCATCTTCTTCCTCG
>Ga0255384_10114_pt1 | contig 13430 bp, 10 predicted proteins | sample ANMaggSeSYBR01F7_FD_182106 | JGI IMG/M metagenome (GOLD analysis project Ga0255384, IMG submission 182106) | Sediment cell enrichment communities from methane seep in Santa Monica Basin, California, United Staets - ANME aggregate JGI... | ecosystem: Environmental > Aquatic > Marine > Cold seeps >... | reverse complement strand
AGCACACGGCGAGGTTCCTCGCAGACGTTGTTAAAGCGGCAAAGATAGTCGCTGTCTTGAACTGTTACGGTTCGGTTACATGCGTTTTTCGGAGTGACCTTGCCTTCCTTCACAAGGCGGTCCAGATACTCGGCGGCGTGCAATACCTCGATATCGCCAAGATCGAGACCCATTGCGGCATAATCATTTTTGAAGGCGTCGTACGAGCCGGGGCACGTGGTCACGAGGATTTTGCAGCCGGTCGAGCGGATTTTTCCCAGTAGCGTTTGGGCGGTTTTCTTCGCTTCCTCGCGGTAGCCCAAGACGGTCAACGGCTTGCCGGAAGAAGTTTCATTTTCGAGAAGCGTAAAGTCAACGCCGCTTTGCGAAAGGATTTTGATGAAGGCGTTGGCGATCTCAGGATTGTGATAGGCCGCATCGCAGCCGACGTAGTAGAGCACCTCGGCACGGTCTTTGGCGATGTTTTCCTGTTCGACGGCTTTGAATCTCTCATCGGCCGGCCGACCGAACGGGTTGCCCGTCTCGATGATGTTTTCCTTGATCTTCCGTGCCGCTTCCGGTTCCTTGCCCAGTTCGACGATATCGCCGCGAGAGGCGAGAATCGCCTTGTGCAAGGTGTAGTCGCCCTCGCACCAGGTGTTGCACGTGCCGCATAGACAACAGCGGTAGATCGTCTCGACCAGATCGTCGCTGTACGTTGCGTATCCTTTGAGGATTTTGAACAGTATCAACCCTTTCCCGCGAGGCGTGTCCGATTCCCGACCGCTTACAACGCCCACGGTGCATACGTGTCGGCACATGAAACAGAACCGGCATGCGTCGATGGCCTCGGATTGTTTTTCAATAAGCATTGTTTGTTCCTGAGTAGTTTGCTACTGCGAAGCCGCAAGCGGCAGGTGTTAAAAACTCTCGAACCCCATTTTGCCGGGATTCATAATGTTGTTCGGATCAAGTGTCTTCTTGAACTTCTCCATAACATCGAACGCCGGTCCGTGCAGCTCCTTCATCAACCGCCCAAGCTTCAGGCCGATGCCGTGATGCTCGTTCAGCGTGCCGCCGTTTTCCATCGCCGCCCGCAGGCACATGTCCCAAATTCTATTGTACAGCATGGCTGCCTCGTGAGGGTCTTGTGGCGGGTGGTCGATGATGAACCGAGCGTAGAGCATACAGCCCCACTCGTACCAATGCGAGAAATGTCCGATGTATCTGGCCATGGGAAAGTTTTCTTCCACGACGTTCTTCATCGCCCAATATACGTTCTCGATGTTGGCGAACGTCGCGACGGTATCGAGCGTGCCGAACGCCTGCGGCAGTCGGAACATGTGGTTCGGGAAGAAGAAATCGTAGCGGTGTTCCCACCAGCTTTCGCCCGGCTCTGTGCCGAGGTCCTCGTGTTCCTGGCTACGGCAGATTTTCAACGCCTTTTCCATCTCCAGATCGACAAGGTCCTTGTCGCCGTCGAAGCCGAAGACCAGGTACGAACCCTCCTTGTCGATACCGAGCACGCTTTTGATGCGGCGGCGGGTTTCGGCTTCGTCGTAGAGTCGCATGACGGCTGGTCGCAGTCGGCTGGTCATGATGCCGCGGCCGGCCTCCATTGCGGCGTGCATGTTTTTGAAAACGAATGCGTGAAAACGACGTTCTTCCGGGATAGGGTGGATTTTCATCGTGGTCTTCGTTATCACGCCCAGCGTTCCTTCCGAGCCGATGAACAGTTGATTCAGGTCCGGTCCCGATGCGTGTCGCGGCACCGGCAGTGTGTTGATAACGGTTCCGTCCGGCAACACCACCTCCATCGACATGACCATATCTTCGATCTTGCCGTACTTAGTGGAGAGGACGCCGGTGCCGCTGTGTGCGAGGAACCCGCCGAGCGTGGCGCAACCGATCGAGGCGGGAATGTGCATGGTCGAGTAGCCTTGTTTTTGGAGTGCCCACTCGAGGTGCTGCATGATGATGCCCGTTTCAACCGTGACGGAGAGCGAGGTTTTGTCGATTTCGATAATGCGGTTGAGCTTCTTCGTATCGAGCAATATGCCGCCGTACATGGGCAGCGCCCCGCCCTGCGACCCCGAGCCACCGCCCCATGTGGTCAGCGGAATTTTATGGTTGTTCGCAATTTTGCAGATACACGAGACTTCTTCGGTAGTGGTCGGATGTACGACAAAGTCGGGCGTCGGGTTCTTGCAGCCGCGATCTATCCACATCTCCGGAATCCAGTAATAGTCGCAGGAATACGCGATTTTGTCCGACTCGCTTACCGAGATATTGCCCGGCCCGACGACGTCGGCCAACTCGCTGAAGATCATCTCGTGAAGATAGCATTCGTTTGTTACTCGCATTTTGTTTTTTCTCTTGGTTACTTTTGCGAAGCCAGTTCGGTATACATCCCGGCCAGATTGTTGTGAATCCGGCAATACAGCGGGAAGAGCTTCGCGTATGTTTCAGCCGTTTCGGCGTTCGGTTCGATAACGTCGCGAGTTCGCGTGCATTGCCGGACCGCTTCTGCTTCGTTTGCAAAGAGCTTGACGCCGACACCTGCCAAAAGTGCCGCACCGAACGAGGCGTCGCATCCGGCCGGCCGCACCACCGGGCGCGCAAATATGTCGCTTATGATTTGACTCCAAAGCGTGCTCTTTGCCCCGCCGCCGATCAGGCGGATTTCGCCGACCGACAATGCCATGTCTTCGATTGTTCGGAAACAGTCTCGCAGCGAATAAGCGACACCTTCCAACAGTGCGCGAATGAAGTGCGCCTTGCCGTGGCGCATCGTTGCCCCGACAAAGCTGCCGCGAAGGTTCGGGTCCCAATACGGCGCCCGCTCGCCCAGTAGATACGGATGAAAGAATAACCCGTCGGCACCCGGCGGAATATCGGCCGCCAGTTCGTGCATGAGTGCATAGACGCTTTTGTCTTGTTTTTTTGCCAGTGCTACTTCCTCGCCACAGAACAGGTCACGGAACCAACGTTCCGCTGACGCCGCCGTGTTGGTAGCGACCACTGTGTACCACATGCCCGGGATGACGTGCGAGTAGGTCAACGTTTTGGGATGCGGATGAGGCTCGCCGGTCATCACATTTACATTGCCGGCCGTTGCCAGCTTGAGGATCATCTGACCCGGCTCGATCGCACCGGCGGCGTAATCCTCGACGGCCGAGTCGGAGCAGCCGGCCACAACGGGCGTACCCTCTTTCAGGCCCGTCTCCTTTGCGGCGGTGCTGCTAACCGTGCCGACAACGTCTGTCGGGTTGACCAGCGGCGGCAAGCACGCAACCGGCAGCCCTGCCAACTCGCAAAGTTCCTCCGACCACGCGCGGCGGTCCATGTCGTAGAACAAACTGCCTTGCGCCTCGATGTGATCGGTTTCCCAAGTGCCGGTCAGGCGATACCGCACGTAGTCCTTTGTGAACAACACGTGCACCGTCCGGTCGAGAAGGTCCGGCTCGTGCTCCTTGATCCAAAGCACCTGCGGCAGCGTCCAGGTGGGCGACGGCCTTTGGTACGTGGTCTCGAAAATCAACTTGCCGGCCTGCTCTTCCAGCCGAGTGGCTTGCGCCGTGCTTCGCTGATCGGTCCACATAATGGCCGGACGCAACGGTGTGAACTTTGCATCAGCCAGGACTGCATTGTGGGTCGAGCCGTCAAGACTCAGCGCTGCAATGTTTTCGGCCTTGCATTTTCCGCGGGCGAACATCGCACGCAGTAACTCGCACACGACGCAGTACCAATCCTCCGGATTTTGTTCCGAGTGGCCTGGATGCGGATGGAGCGTCTCGTACTCACCGAAACCTTCATCGACGACGCGGCCTTGCTGATCGATCACAGTGATCTTGCAACCGCTCGTGCCGACGTCGATACCCAAGAGTAGTTCGCTCATTTTAATTTTCCGCCGCCAATTCCAGAGACTTCAGTTTGTTTTTCAAAAACTCGATCCCATCACCGGCGCATTGCAAGGCGGAGGGTTTCGGCAACGCTTCGATGCTCAGGAAACCATCGAATCCAACGTCGGCAAGGGCCTCGATAATGCTGTCGTAGTCCAGGTGTCCACCGCCCGGGGCCAGCCGGTTGCTGTCGCTGATGTGAACCTGCCCGATCCTTGCCCCGCAGCGTTCGATTGCTGCTTCCAAGGACGATTCTTCGATGTTCATGTGGAACATATCGAGCAGGATTCGGATGGAGTCGAGTTGATATTTATCGAGGAAATCAAGTGCCTGTTCAGCCCGATGAAACGTGTTTATCTCGTAGCGATTGATCGGTTCGAGGAAGATACTGACGCCTTGAGAATCCGCAAACTCAGAGATTTCTTTCAGGCTTTCCGCCAATCGGTCTTGATACGCCTGTTCGCTTTCATCCTCTTGTTGATTTCCACGGCTGTATCCGATCGGCATGTTCGCCCCCATTCGGGCGGCAACTTCGATCTGCGATTTGTAGCGATCAACGGCCGCAACGCGACGCACGGCGTCCGGGTCCGACAGAAACGATCCGCCTTCCGTCAGCCAGATGGGCAACAGCAAAGCTGCTTGAAGATCGAGCGCCTCCAAAGTGGCGATGGTCCTCTCTTCTTCCGGCCGGGACAATTTGTGCGTGAACAGATCGACTCCGTCATAACCGAGGTCTTTTACGATGCGCAGATTCTCATAGAAATCCCCGTCGGAAAAGACGATCGGTCCGAATTGTGTAGGAAACGTCGAGAGAGTGATTCCGGTTTTCATCTAACCTGTTCCTTCATCCAATCAAGGCCTCATGCGGATACAAAAGGCGCAATGCACCATTTCCGGGTAGGGGTTGCTGATGTTATTCTCAACGCCTCCGGGCGTGTAGATCGCGGTGCCTGCCTTGGCCTCGGCACGTTGGACGGCGCCATCTCTATCTTTCCATTCCACCAGTGCGGTTCCTTGGAAGATGTGCAACACTTCCTCTTCGCCTTCCGGATGCGTGTGCCAGCCTCGCCCCTCTCCCTGGTTGAGGTATCCAACGCCGCCGGCCATAACACCGTCCGTGTCATCCGTCGTGATCAGCCGTTTCCAACACCCCGTCATGCCTTCGATTGACACAACGTGCCCCTGTTCCTCGGGTACTAGTTTGCATGTCTTCATTTTTACTCATCTCCTTTGGTTCACCATGAAATCTTCCACCTCTTGAAGTACAGGCAGACCGCTGCGCCCACCCAGGCCGGTGCAATTGATCGCCGCCACGGCGCAGGAAAACTCTGCCGTCCGCCACACACTCCATTTTTGCAACATGCCGTAAAGAAACGCTCCGTGAAATGCGTCACCGGCGCCTGTTGTATCGACAGCATCCACGATGAACGCGGGTTGACGAAACGTGTCGCCGTCCGAGAAAACGAGACACCCCTGCTCACCCTGTGTGATGACGACCAGTTCCGCACCCATTTCCAGAAACTCCCGACCAGCTTTTGTCGGATCGGCTTCGTCCAGAAAGTCAACCGGAAAGTTGGCTGAGGTAATCAGGATGTCTGTCGCCTCGACAAGTTTCTCAATGCCAGGGTAGACGTTGCCCGCATCCAACGAGACCTTTACGCCGGCTTTTTTGGCGACCGATATGGCTTCCAGGGCCAACTCCGGATAGCCGCCGTCGAGATGCAGGAACTTTGCCGTTTTGATCATCTGCGGGTTGAATTCCGCCAGCCGCGGCGTGGAGACCGTGCCTCGGTCGGCGACGATGGTGCGTTTGCCGTTCTTTTCGTTCACCAGGACAAACGCAACAAAGGATGCAGCATTCTGTTGGAGAATCACGTTCTCGACAACGATCCCGAATCGCAGGAAATCGTCGCGGATGAACCGTCCACCTTCATCGTCACCGATCTTGCCGATGTAGCCTACTCGGACCCCAAGTTTCGCCAGCGTGACCAGCGCGGTAGATACAGCTCCACCCGCTTGCCGTGTGGACCGGACTGCGTAGTTCTTTGTGTCTTCGGCCGGAAACGACGGTACGATCATGATGTAGTCGAAGATACTGAGGCCGAGGCCGACAATCTGGCAGTCATTGTTCAATATGGTTGGTTCTTTACCCATCTTCAACTCCCCAGTGTCGCCAACCAGACGGCAAGCCCGATGATCGAGAAGCAAATAACGAACCCGACGACGAACCCGGCAATATCCACAAAACTGAACTTTTGTATCTCCAGTCCGAGGAATGGAAACAGCCGTTTATTATCAAAACGCGAAGGGTTGCCGTACGAAGCCGCTAATTCCGCCTTGTCGGCTTCCGGGTCCGGCTCGACGGGCGTTTTCATCTTCACGTAGAAGCGATCCAACTCTTGCTTGTCGTCGCGCGGCGTGATCAGGCTCAGTAAGATCAGCACGACAAACGGCAGGACCAACCGCATCGCGTACCGCATCGTCTCCAGCGTGGCTTTGGACAGATTTGTCAGGTCTATGCCTATCGCGTTGTAGAGCAGCAGCGTTATGTTGAAGCCGCCATTGCCGCGCAAGTGGTGCTTGGGATGAATCCGCTCGTGGATCACCACCGTGTCGCCATTTTTGCTGCGGCTGACTTCCACGCGATGTTTTTTGCTCAGTGGTTCAGCTATGTCTCCCTCGTTTAGCACACTGATGCCGTCTTGCCAGTAAACAGGAGTGCCGCCTGTGGTGAATTTATCGGGAAACACCTTGCCGAGTTCAAGTTTTTCGGGACACGGGCCAAACTTCTCGGCCAGCGTCTGTTCGGTTTGCGGCCCGACCTTTTTGATCCAGTCGCCAACATCTTGCCGCCACAAGCGAATGGCTCCCTCGCGTCGGGCGACGTCGGCCGGGGAGGCCGGCCGCAGCGTGGTCGTGGTGACGAACTCGCCGGTCGCCATGTAGCTGGTGTTTTCGGCAAGTGACGGCATGACCATCGGCAATACGGAAGGGATTATGAAGAACGCCAATGTGGAGAACAGGATCGTCAGCCAGGCCGCCCGTTTCGTGGTCCAGCGCCAGAACATCCCAACCCAAAACGGTGCGATGAAAATAATCGGCAGCTCCCAGCACATTTTCACTTGCTCAAACAGGTCGTCTTTCCACAGTGCAACAATTACCGCCGCGGTCATCAGCGCTATGCCGGCCAGCCGGCTTGCCAGTACATACGTTTTTTCACTCGCGTTGGGATTTATGTATGCAGCGTAAACGTTGCGAACCACCAGGCCGGAAATCGCCAGCATATAGCAGTCGGCAGAGGACATTAGCGCCGCCATCAGACAGGCCGCCATCAACCCCACCAATCCCAGTCGAAACGGCCCGAGGATTTCCTGTGTGGCGACACCCCATGCCCCGTCAGGGTCCGCAGTGAGTGCCGTCGCGTCGTCTATTGTCATGGCCACGACGATCAACGTCGTCATAGCCCAGCCGATTGTGCATAAACGTTTCATGAACGTGCCGGCCATCAGTCCTATGCGTGCCGCGTTTTCGCTTTTGGCCGAGCCTCCGCCGATGGAAATCAGAAACGGCTGTACGGCGACCCCGAGTAGGCCCATCAGTGTAATGGCCACTACGTAGGGCAGGGTGAACAGGCTGGTCCTGCTGCTGCCGAAGATTTCGAAGGACTCGGCCGGCAGTTGCTGGTGCAACACTCGGAATCCTTCCATTACGCCCGCGGCTTCCGGATCGCCGAACTCGTGCGCCAAGGCGTTCAGTCCGGCGGGGATCAAGATCACCGACAACACTATAATGCAAACCCCTTGAAGGAGATCGGTCCAGTAAGCCGCTCGCAGCCCGCCCAACACCCCGTAGACCGTCACCACCAGGCCAATTGTCGGTATCACCACGTATTCGGCTTGTACGGTAATGTCAAACCAGGGTAAGTTGATTTCTGCGACACCGCCGAGCAACCCAATTACCTTGCCGACCGCCAAGAAGTTCAGCCCCAGCAGAGTTAGCATGTAGGCGATCGAATATACCGTATAAGCAACTCCCATCGCCTTACTCTGGAATCGCTCGACGAACCAGTCACCCAAAGTCAAGTGCCGCATCCGCCGGAACCAGATGCCGTAGAACCAGTAGAACGGCGTGACAAACACAAGCTGAAAGATGGACCACATGCCGCTCAGGCCGTTGTCATAGGTGGTCCGAGACGTCGTTACTATATCCTGCGAGCCGGTCCCGGCGCCAAAGGCGGCAAACGTTTGGAGGATTACTCCGAAACTGCGCCCGCCAAGCAAAAAATCCTCCTGCTTTTTGATCCTCATCGACGCCAGGCCGATGCCGATCAGCACCATGAAATAAACGGCGAGAACGATAAGGTCCAAGGTAGTCATGAACGTATACCTTCCCGGTCAAGCGGATAAACAGGACGCGGTATTTTTTTGTAAGTCTTTTTGGAAAAGTCCCAGTTGGCAAACCCCGGGCTGTTGAACGGCCTGATCCTGCCGGCGATTTTGCCGTAGGTGACTTGATTAAGCAAACCGCCTTTCAGTACGATGACTCTTTTGTTGCTCGGTTCTATATTCATGCTTCGCAGCAAAGCAGGATCATAAGTGGTAATGCGTCGCGTAACCAGAATGACGTCTATACCTCTGGTGTTGAATACGACCGCAGGACCGATGTCCACATCGATCTCCGACAGGTAAAAATCCCTGCCGCGATATTTCCCGTCGGAGATAAATTGGACCGTACCGTCGGCGCGCACGGGTGTACCGTTGATTCTATCCAGTTTACCACCGATCTCCAAAGTCAGCGTTGCCCCGACTCCTGCCTGGATACACCTATCAACCGCGTCCTTATCCAGCACGGCGGCAATCACCGCGTCCTCGACCCCGTGTCGAAGCAAAGCGTCGAGGAAAAACGGCACGTCGCCCGCAGCGCCTGCATATGAGCAATCGCCCATATCAACGAATATCTCCGGGGCTGCCCATGTGTCGGGGAGTTCTTGAATGGCCTGTTCGACAGACACCGTCGGCAGGAAAAACCGGTCGCGCATATCCCACATCAGCCGGGCAAGCTCGTCTGCCCGCGATGCCGCAAGTGATTCATCGTCCTTGGCTACGACCAGGCTGCACGGCCCAACCTCGTCGATATCGGCAAACGGAAAACCAATAAAGAACGATGCGGTCAGAACTCCGTGGTCTGCTTCAATTTCATTCACTTTTTCCACAAGGCGCTGCCTGGGAACCGGCGAGCTTTCGCCGGGTAGCAGCATAGGAAGTTTTTTCATTACTGTAACCGGTTTCACATTGCTTCTGATAAGAAGCGCCAGTATCTCGGCGGCCTTCTTGCCAATATCATGTTGATCAACGTGTGGATGTGTACGGTAACCGATCATAAAATCGGCGTTTCCCACCATTTTCTCGGTAACATTTGCGTGATGGTCCAATGTCAAACCAATCGGTACGTCGGCGCCCACGATATCGCGGATTCTCTCGAGCAGACGGCCTTCCACGTCGTCAACCGTCTCTGCAACCGTGCTGCCGTGAAGTGCCAGCAGAACACCGTCGAGCGGTCCTTGCTGCTTTATTTTTTCGGTTAAGTTCTCCTCGAAAAAGGAAAACGTCTTTGCCGTAATCGGCCCGGATGGAACGGCCGTGGCGGAGATCGTGCCGGCAGGCTGCATGTTCAAAACCTCGGCCGCTTCGAGCATCCCACCCAATTCCGTTCTCCGTGCCCTGTGATGTTGGATAACGTCCTCATCAAACAGAAGCTGTTGCTGCCGGAAGTCGTCCAGTGAAGTCTTCAGCGGCGAGAAGGTATTGGATTCGTGCATTATACTGCCCAGAGCGATCCGCATTATTCAGATCCCCTTTCCGCGGTTGCCAATTCGCCGGCATGACGCTGTATCTTCTCGATTGCCTCCATTATGCTGTCCATATCGCACCTGTCGCCCAGTAGCATGACGTTCGATATCCAAAGCATCTGCCGAGAGAGCCGGCTGGATACGGGAAAAGATTCCGCCGTGCGCTGTTTGTGGTATTGGCCGCATGGAGCCTCGTCTCCGTGTCGGCGTCCTGTGGGCAGAAACTGTCGTTGCTTGATTACCTCTATCTCGTGCAGGGCAGGATATGACAACTCGACAGGCATTCCTTCGGCAACCAAGGCACGGAAAAACGATTCTTTGGACAAACCCTCAAAATAGTCGCTGTCGTAAAGGAACGGGTAAACATAAAGGCCCTGCATATCGACGCGCTGATCGCGGCGGGCAGTTGTAATACCTGGAATCTTCCCGAGTTCCGTTTCCAAATACCGGGCGTTCTCGTTGCGCGTCGCCAACTGGTCGGGCAGCCTTTGTAACTGAACCCTCAGCACGGCAGCTTGCAATTCCGTCATGCGAAAATTTGTCGCCAGGCGGAAATGCTCATAGTTGCCACGGCCTTTGCGCCTGCCACAACTCACAATTGACATACATTCTTCCGCGAGGTTTTTGTCGTTGGTCACAATGATCCCGCCTTCACCTGCGGTCATTGTCTTGCTTGCTTGCATGCTGAACGTTGCCAGGTCCGCGAAATTGCCAACCTTCTTCCCTTTCCATTCCGCACCGTGTGCATGTGCACTGTCTTCCACCCAACGCAGCCCGTTCCGCGAAACAATATCCGCCAACGAGTCCATATCTGCCGGATGTCCTGCAAAATGGACGGGCATCACCCCCTTTGTACGTTCATTTATCGCACGGTCGACCTCTTGCGGGTCGATACAAAATGTCGACTCATCCACATCGGCCAAAATCGGCACGGCGCCGACGCGCAGGACCTCCGACGCAGTGCTGACGAACGTGTAATCGGGAACGATAACCTCATCACCAGGCCCAATATCCAGGACCGTCAGGGCCACCTCTATGGCGTTGGAGCCGTTGGTAACCGCGACGGCATGTTCGGACCCATTGAAGCGGGCAAATTCCTCCTGGAAAAGCCTCACCATGTTGCCACTGCCAAGCCCCCAACAACCGCTCTTGATTACCGATGTCACCGCATCTATTTCGCGCTGATCCCAAATCGGCCACGTGCGGAAGCGGGACTTCCGTACCGGCGTTTCTTCTGCTATTGCCAACGTCGACATAAAACGTATCTCCTTATTCGTTCAACCAACTACAATGAAACTGGCTTCCCCTTATCCATCGACTCAAAACATGCCTCGATGAACGAAACAGCGGCGATGGCGTCGTCGGTGGGCACGAGGAATTCCTTCTCGTGAAGCACCGCATCGCAGAAGTGCATGGATTCGTCGCGCAAATCTCCCATCCGCCGGCCGTTGTATTCCGGCCACAAATAGCAATCTGGTAGGATCGGCCTGTCCGTGCAAACCTTCAGCCCCTGCCGGCAATTGTCTATCGAAGCTGCACCCTGTGTGCCGACAACTTCTATTTCGCTCCAAATACCCGCCGGAAATTTCTCCGGCAACGACCAACTGAACTCCAGAGTCGCCACGGCGCCGCTTTCGAAAGTACACAGTGCAAACACACAGTCCTCATCATGCACTTTGGAGACCTTCTTGGCGTACACCTCGGTTGCCTTCTCCCGAGCACACCACAGCATGACGTCTATGTCGTGGATGCCGACATAATAAAGCATCGAGGTGCGTCCCTTGAGCCGCTCGTGGATGAACTTTGGGTTTTGGCGTTTCACCCGCATGTGAATGATCTCGCCCAGCTCGCCACGGTCGATCCGTTGATAAAGCTGTGCATACCTGGGGTCGAACCTCAGCAGGTGCCCGACCATCAGCCGCACATTGTTCTTTTCCGCTTGTGATTTGATCTCCTCCGCTTCTTTTACCGTTCTGGCAATGGGCTTTTCCATGAAAATGTGCTTGCCTGCCCTTGCAGCCGCCACCGCCGGCTCGACATGATGCCGATCCGGCAGGCAGATGTATACGGCATCGATGTCGTCGCGTTTCAGAAGCTCCTCGTACCGGGCGTAAGAGTCGCAGCCGAACTGTTCGGCGGCTTTTTTTGCGACTGCTTCGTCCGTGTCCGCGATTGCAACCAAACGTGACATGGACATCTCGTGCAACACCCGCGCGTGCAAGGTCCCGATAAAACCCCCGCCAATCACTCCCACATTCAGAACGTGTGCCTGGCCCATTTTGTTTTCTCGTAACTGTTTGGCTGAGTAACATCTAGAACTACTAAAATCATTGTCCTTGCACCGGTGGAAAACGTCAATGCAATTTTGTGTAAAAAATGTAAGAGTTCTGGTCATCTTGAAACCGGGGTGGTATAATCGACCACAGGGTATCGAGCATCTCAAGAGATAGAACCATGACCAAAGCCAGGATTCCACGTGTGGCCGTGTTGGTGGGTACGTCTGCAAGCTGGGGACAGCGGATGATACGCGGCATTGGCCGCTACGCCCGCAAGCACGGGCCGTGGAACATATTTATCGAGGCCAGAGATCACCTGACAACAATCCGCTTGCCGCCCGAGTGGCGAGGTGAAGGGATAATTGCTCGCGTGCACAATCACGCCATGGCCAGACACGTCGCCGCGGCCGGTGTGCCGACGGTGAACATCTCGGCCGTCAGGCTAAATGGCGTCAAGTTGCCGCAGGTAATGACGGACCTGAAAGCCTCGGCTCGCCTGGCTGCCGAGTACATGTTGAACCGTGGATTCCGTAATTTCGCCTACTGCGGGCTGGAATGGTGGCCTTACACTGAGTACCACCGAAAGTGTTTTATCGAGTCGCTAGCGGAAGTGGGCTGTGAATGCGCGGTTTACAAAGCCGGTCCGGAGGCAGGCATCCGTGCCCCTTGGCAAGCCCAACAGCAAGGCCTCATCCGATGGCTTAGACCGTTGCCAAAGCCGGTTGGAATCCTGGCTTGGACAACAAAGTGTGGACGCGAGGTAATTCAGACCTGCCGGCGCGCCCGGCTGCTGGTTCCCGAACAGGTCGCCGTGCTCGCGGCCGATGAGGATGAGTTGTTGTGTGAAATGTGCAACCCGCCGCTGTCTGGAATCGCATTGACCTCGGAGCGGATCGGATACGAAGCCGCGGCATTGTTGGACCGATTGATGCAAGGGCAGCGCCCGCCGGAAGGTCCTATCCTCATCGAGCCGACCGGCGTGATCACACGGCAATCGACCGACACGTTGGCAATAGGCAACATCGACGTGGCTCGCGCGATCGCTTTCATCCGGGACCACGCCGCCGATCCGATCCAGGTGAAGGACGTGCTTCGTGCCGTGCCGGTATCGCGGAGTTGGTTGCAGCGACGTTTCCAGGAAGTGCTCGGGCGATCTCCGGCCGCGGAAATCCGCCGTATACGCCTCGAACACGCGAAGCAACTACTGGCCGATACCGATATGCCGATCCCCGCCGTGGCGGCCGCTGCAGGTTACAACTCGCGGGAATACTTGGCCTATGCGTTCAAATCTGAAACGGGCCTGACCCCGAGAGAATACCGCAGCCGCGTCCGCGTTCGATAACCGACTGGTTGGAAGACGCTTGGACATCACCAGATATTGCTGCATGAGAATAATGACAGGTTCAGACGAATCGCCGGCCGAGT
>Ga0255384_10113_pt1 | contig 13434 bp, 24 predicted proteins | sample ANMaggSeSYBR01F7_FD_182106 | JGI IMG/M metagenome (GOLD analysis project Ga0255384, IMG submission 182106) | Sediment cell enrichment communities from methane seep in Santa Monica Basin, California, United Staets - ANME aggregate JGI... | ecosystem: Environmental > Aquatic > Marine > Cold seeps >... | reverse complement strand
TTCTTGGATGCACCACGTCTCTGGCCCCTACCGGCGACCGTCTTGCGAGTACCACGTCGTGTCCTAGCGTTCGTCTTGGTCCGTTGACCGTTAACAGGAAGATTGCGCCTGTGTCTCAAACCTCGTACAGACCCAATCTCGATAAGACGCCTTACACTAAACTGCACCTCACGGCGCAGGTCACCTTCAACAATAAAATCTCGATCCATGACTCCACGGATCTTCGTTGCCTGCTCTTCACTCAGGTCTCTGACCTTCACATCGAACGGCACCCCAGCCCTCTCGAGTATCTTCGCACTCGAAGTTGCGCCAATGCCAAATATGTACTGTAGTCCAATGACTACATGCTTATCCTTGGGTAAATCTACACCGGCAATACGGGCCATAGTTCAGCTCCTCTGACAGGATGAAATCGAAACAGAGACTAACCTTGCCTCTGCTTGTGTCTGGGGTTTTCGCACAACACACGCACCACACCCCGCCTGCGAATAATCTTGCACTTGCTACAACGACGCTTTACCGAAGAACTAACTTTCATCGTTTTTCACCACACACAAACCTTTCTATATTAGACGATTGCCTCGTACGTGTCAAAACCACACCTACTTCAGACGATACGTCACGCGACCTCGACCAAGGTCATATGGAGACAACTCAACGAGCACCCGGTCTCCAGGAAGAATCTTTATGTAGTGCTTCCTCATCTTCCCGGATATGTGAGCAATCACAATGTGCCCATTTGGCAACTCCACACGAAACATCGTGTTGGGAAGACACACCGTCACCTTCCCCTCTACTTCAATCTTCTCTTTCTTCGCCATACACTACGACCTAAGCAAATACCTCTGCATCTCCATCCGTTATTCCAATACTATGCTCAAAATGAGCAGACAGACTGCCATCTTTCGTAAGAACAGTCCAATGATTCCCTGCCACCCTCGTCCTCCATCCCCCGTTGGTCACCATCGGCTCAATCGCGATAGTCATCCCTTTCCGCAACAACGCCCCTCTGCCACAGTCAAAATTTGGAACCTGCGGCTCCTCGTGCAGATCGCGACCGACGCCGTGTCCGGTGTACTCCCTCACCACCGTCAAACCGTGTGATTCAACGTATTTCTGCACCGCCACAGAGATATCGCCAACATGCTTTCCTGCCCGCGCTTCGGCTACTCCCGCATCAAGCGACCCTTCTGTCACTTCGATCAGCCTCCGAGCCTCTCCACTAATCTCCCCCACCCCTACCGTCAACGCAGCATCACTATGAAAGCCACGATAGTACACGCCGCAATCCAGGGACACAATGTCGCCTTGCTGCAACACCCTCGCGCCAGGAATGCCATGGACTATCTCGTTGTTAACGGACACACATACGCTCGCAGGATATCCTGAGTATCCCTTGAACGATGCAACAACCCCATACTTCTTCACCTCATCCACCACCAACTCATCCAGAGCACTCGTCGGAATGCCGACCTTTATCGCCCTTTTCAAATCCGCAAGTATCAAAGCAAGAATACGACCCGACTCGCGCATCAACGCTATCTCATCAGTCGTCTTAATCACTATCAATCGCCGGCAACCCCTAAGAAACCAGCGATATCCGCTGCCACATGGTCGACCGCGCGATTTCCATCCACACTCACCAGTTTTCCCTGACGCTCATAGTACTCCACAATCGGCAGCGTCTCAGACAAGAACACCTTCAGTCGTTCCCGCACGGTCTCTTCCTTGTCATCCGCACGCTGATATAGCTCGCCTCCACATGCATCACAAATTCCTGCAACCTTGGGAGGAGAACTTATCTCATGATATGGAACCTGACATTCACGACAGATCCATCGGCCACTCAGTCTCTTGACGAGTTCCTCTTCCGGGACCTCGATATACACGGTCTTGTCGATCTGTCTCCCCTCTCCCTTCATCCTCTCATCCAACGCCTGAGCCTGACTCAACGTCCTGGGAAATCCATCGAACAACACGCCGTTCGCGCAATCGTCGCGCCTGATTCGCTCCACAACCATGTTGATTGTCACTTCATCCGGAACCAGTTCGCCCTTCTCCATATACGACTTTGCCAGCAATCCCAACTCGGTCTTCTCTTTCAGGGCGCTACGAAACAAGTCCCCTGACGCCACATGAACTACACCCAAAGCACCGGTCACTAGCGCGGCCTGAGTACCTTTGCCTGCCCCAGGGGCTCCTAACAACACAACATTCATACGTAACCTCACCTACTTAAGAAATCCGTCATACCGACGCATCGTCAACTGTGACTCAAGCTGTTTCATCGTATCGAGAGCCACACCCACAGCAATAAGAATCGCCGTGCTGGATATCGTCAACATCATGACACCGGTAATTTCACGCGCTATGAAGGGTATGATGGCCACCACCGACAGAAAGGTCGCACCACCAAAGGTCAAGTGCTTCGTCACCCCGCTCAGGTAATCAGCAGTCGACTTTCCAGGCCGTACACCGGGGATGAACCCACCCTGCTGCTGCAGAGTTTTCGTAAGGTTCATCTGCTCGAAAATGACCATCGTGTAGAAGAACGTGAATCCGAATACCAGCAGGAAATACACTCCCCAATACAACAGTCCCTGAGGGGCACTCGCACCGGAGTCAAAAGCCCGGTACACACCATCCCAGAAGCCGGGATTCTGAGGATTCATGAAATAGCTCGCAATCAAACGTGGCAGCTGCATGATAGCAATCGCGAAAATCAGGGGAATCATGCCTGCAGTGTTCACCCTCAGAGGTATGTAGGTAGAACCTGACTGCCGGTACATGCGTCCGCCCCTGAACGTGCTTCGGGCATACTGCACAGGGATTCTCCTGTGCGCCTCGATAAACATGACAATCATAACAAGCGTCGCGACACCGACCAGCACAAACACAATCACGCCGATGGGGTTCTCCTGCCAGGCAACTCCGGTTCTCCCGAGCGACTCAACCAGGCCGGCGACGATTCCACCAAAAATGATGATTGAAATACCGTTTCCAATTCCGCGCTCAGTTATCAGTTCACCAAGCCACACAAGGAACATGGTGCCGGCGGTCATTGAAACGATGATGGTAGCCGTCGTAATGCCATCGGGACGAGCGAGAACGTTCTGGCTCGTTAGAATGGCCAACTGGGAATACCCCTGCAGAGCCGCCAACGGCACAGCAAGGAAATGAGTAATCTGATTGATTTTGCGCTGCCCCGCCTCACCCGATTGGGATATGGCCTGCAAACTCGGAATCACCGGTACCAGCAGCTGCATGATAATCGATGATGTGATATACGGATAGACACCCATCGCGGCGACGCTGAAATTCTTCATCGCCCCACCGCTGAATAGATTCAGCATGCCGAGCAACGAATCCTGTTCGAAGAACTGCGCCAACGCCTCAGGATCAACTCCAGGCAAGGGAACATGCACGAGGAACCGGAACACAACCAACATCCCAAATGTGAAAAGGAGTCTCTTTCGCAAGTCGGGGAGCGAGAACGCGTCTCGCATTGCCTGTATAAGCCGTGGCTGTCCTTCTTTCTGCTGCATCCCTAAGCCTTCTTCACTGTGCCTTCAGCAGCCCTGATCTTTTCCTCCGCAGCAACCGAAAACTTATCAGCCGAAACCGTCAGCTTCTTCTCCATGTCACCTCTGGCAAGTATCTTGGTAGGTTTTGCCAGCGACCGAATAAGCCCCACTTCACACATTTCTTTCGGCGTTATTTCCGCACCGTCAGGAAACATGTTCAAGGCGCCTACATTAACGACGTTGAACTCGATTCGAAATACATTATGAAATCCACGCTTGCGCGGTAATCGCTTGATGAGGGCCAACTGCCCACCCTCGAAACCGGGGCGCACGCCTTTATGATGACCTTTCTGTCCCTTACTGCCCCGGCCAGAATACGTACCACGGCCACTACCGTCGCCTCTACCGACTCGTTTCGAGCCCTTGGTCGAGCCCACAGAGGGTCCAAGTTCATTCAGTTGCATCGTAGACCTCCGGAAGAACTGCCTCTACAACACTCTTGCTGCTTGTTCGGTCAACAGATCGAAGTGATGTGAGCGCCAGGATAGTCGCCCGAGCGACATTGATTCGGTTCTGGCTTCCAAGAGACTTGCTGATGACATTCTTGATGCCCGCCAACTGGAGCACGGTCCTCACCGTATTGCTCGCAATCATTCCACGTCCAGCGGCTGCCGGCTTCAACAACACAAGCGATGCGCCATACTTGGCCAAAGCCTCATGCGGTATAGTCTCGTTGACCACTAAGACATCAATGAGTTCTCTGCGTCCCATCGCACTGGCCTTACGAATAGCCTCCGGCACACCGGTAGCCTTCGCCAGGCCAACTCCAACGTGCCCGTTGCCATCTCCAACTACCATGAGCGCTCGGAATCGAAGCCTGCGGCCGCCCTTGACCACCTTGGTCACGCGATCGACCGTCATCAGCTTCTCCTCTAACTCCAGCTCAGAAGAGTCAACTCTTTCTATATTGGACGGTGCCTTTGTAACTGCCTTCATAACGCGATACCCTTTTTAGCCAACTTTGTTCTACGACCTGCCACTAGAATTCCAGGCCGCCTTTTCTTGCCTCATCGGCAATCATCTTCACTCTACCGTGATACTCAAATCCACCACGGTCGAAAACAACCTGCTTGACTCCGCACGCGAGCGCCTTCTCAGCGATGGCTCCACCTACTCGACCAGCCACCTGCGTCTTGGACAATTTCTCTTCACCCTCAGCAGCAACCACGTCCCGCGTGCTCGCCGCAGCAAGCGTATGACCACGATCATCATCAATCACTTGAACATACGTATGCCGCAGACTACGAAACACAGCCAACCGTGGCCGTTCCGCGCTACCATGCACCTTCGCCCGCAGCCTTGCGTGGCGGACTTTTCTCATAAACGTCGGATTCTTTCTCGCCATCTCACACTATCCTTTTGTGACCTTGCCTGCCTTGCCGGGCTTGAGACGCAGCTTCTCCTCAGCGTACTTGATACCCTTGCCCTTATAATGGTCACAGGGCCGAATCCTGCGGATTCGTGCTGCCACTTCGCCAACAAGTTCCTTGTCACTTGCCTTCAAGACAACCTTGCCTGTCCCTTCAACCACCGCCTCAACACCTTCCGGAACGGAGAACTCCACAGGCTGACTATAGCCAACTCTGAAACTCAATCCATCACCGGCTTTCTCAACCCGATACCCGACACCCCTCACCTCGATAACCCGCTCAAAACCATTGCTCACCCCAACAACCATGTTGGACAACAGTGTTCGCGTGAGTCCATGCAAGGACCTATGGACACGGTTATCGCTGGGGCGAGCCACCCTCAGCTGACCATCCTCCATCTTGATAATCATGTCACGATTGAACGATCGTGACAGCTCTCCACGAGAACCCTTGACGACGACAACGTTGTCGGCACCAATTTCAACCTGAACCCCTCCGGGCACACTTATCGGCAATAATCCAATTCGAGACATCAGTCAGTCCCCCACAGTCGATCTACCATACGTAACACAGAACCTCACCACCCAACTTCCTATACCACGCATTCTTTCCCGTCATCAGACCTTGAGAAGTCGACATGATTGCAATCCCCACACCACCGTACACCCGAGGAATCTCGCCCTTTCCCGCGTACACTCGCAGGCCAGGCTTGCTCACTCTCTCCAGACCAACCACTCCGGACTGCTTGTCGACGTACTTCAATTCAACCCGTATCATGTCTACCGGCTTGCTCTTCACCACCTCGAAGCTCTCAATGAACCCTTCATCTTTGAGAATCTTCGCTATGGCCACCTTGACCCGCGAATGTGGAATCAGCACACCTTCGTGCCCGACCATAACCGCATTGCGGATTCTCGTCAGCATGTCGGCAATAGGATCGTTAACCATTGTGACCTCTCCTCACCAACTCGACTTTCTAACTCCAGGAATCACCCCTTCAGAAGCAAGTTTCCTGAAACAGATGCGGCACAACCCGAACTTCCGCATATACCCACGAGGCCTTCCGCATAGATTACAGCGATGTCGCTCTTGAACCGCGAACTTGGGTGCTCTGTTGGACTTCGCAATCTTCGATTTCTTTGCCATCTATTCTCCCGCGAAAGGCATTCCCATCAACTTGAGGAGAAGCCTCGCATCATCGTCGCGCTTTGCGCTTGTAACGATAGTCACCTGCAACCCCCGCACCTTATCCACCTTGTCATAGTCTATTTCAGGAAACACAGTCTGCTCCTTCAAGCCGAGACTGTAGTTTCCTCTACCGTCAAAAGAGTTGGGCGAAATTCCACGAAAGTCACGGATGCGCGGCAACACGATGCCAACCAGGCGATCAAAGAAGTCGTACATCCTCCTACCCCGTAGAGTAACCATGATGCCTATGGGCATTCCCGCACGCAGCTTGTACGTTGCGATGGAACGCCGGGCCTTGGTAATCACAGGATGCTGACCCGTGATCGTGGAGACATCACGCTCGGCTGCCTCAAGAGCCTTCACGTTCGCCACAGCCTCACCAAGTCCCACACCCACGACAATCTTCTCAATCTTCGGTATCTGCATTACATTGCTGTACCCAAGTTTCTTTTGCAGATCGGGCAACACTTCCTGCAGGTATCGTTGCTTTGCGTCCAGCATTACAGTAGTGCTCATCAGTCAATCACTTCCTGGCACGCCCGGCAGAATCTCACTCTTCGTCCGTCCTCCAAAGTCCTGCTACCTACCCGGGCTGGTTTCTTACACTTCTCGCACACCAACATCACATTCGAAACATTCAACGGAGCCTCAAGCTCAACGATTCCCGCCTGCCTCGCTGCCCGCTTGGCACGTGAATGCCGCTTAATCATATTCAATCCCTCTACTACCACACAGTTGTGCTTGCGTAGAGCGCGCCTGACCTTCCCTGTCTTGCCACGATCCTTCCCTGAAATAACAAGGACCGTATCATTCTTTATGATCTTCACTTCAGATAACCTCCGGCGCAAGCGAGATAATCTTCGTGAAGCCTTTCTCTCGCAACTCTCTCGCGACAGGACCGAAGATTCGGCTTCCCTTCGGATTGTTCTTGTCCCCAAGCACCACAACAGCGTTCTCATCGAAACGCACGTACGTCCCATTCGCCCGCCTGAATGTCTTCACCTCGCGAACGATTACGGCCTTCACAACCTCACTCTTCTTCACAGATCCACGTGGTGCAGCTTGCTTGACAGTAACAACAATGACATCACCAACATGCGCGTAGCGTCTCCGAGTACCCCCCGGAATGTTGATACACAGGACTTCTTTCGCCCCGGTATTATCCGCCACTCGCAGTCTCGTCTCTGTCTGAATCATTCCTCACCACCTTGATCCGGCTCTTCCGCCTCAACTACGGCGTCAAGAACCACCGCGCCCTTTGCCACCTTTCCACCAACGACCCGCCACCTCTTCCGCCGCGACAGTGGTCGCGTTGAAACAATGTCAACGGTGTCACCTACGTGATACGTGTTGCTTTCATCGTGAGCCAGGTACTTGGTCACGCGCTTCACAGGCTTCCTATATAACGGATGCCGCCTCACCCTCTCAACCGCGACGACAACGGTCTTGTCCATACTGTCGCCCACTACTCGTCCACTGATAATATTCTTGTTCTCCATGGCCCTCACCTGATGCCCAATTCTCTTTCTCGCAAAACCGTCTTAAAACGAGCCATCCGCTTTCTGACAACCAGAAGCTCTCGATGATTGATGAGCTGCCTGCTCGCCACTCGAATCCCAAGATTCAGCAACTCCAGATCAGCCTCTTCAATCCTCTTCTTGATCTCCTCGTCGGAGAGAATCCGAATCTCTTCAACTTTCAACGTTGCTTACCTCCCGTGCGACGAAAGTCGTCCCTATAGGAAGCTTGTACGAAGCCAAGCGAATCGCCTTCTTCGCCATCTCTTCGCTGATGCCGGATACTTCGAACATAATCCGCCCACGCTTCACAACCGCCACCCACTCTTCAGGCGCACCCTTTCCTCCACCCATTCTCGTCTCTGCCGGCTTCTTAGTGGTGCTCTTGTCAGGGAATATCCGTATCCAGAGCTTTCCGCCCTGTCGTAGGAATCGGACAAACACACGACGCGCCGCCTCAATCTGCCTGGCAGTTATCCACGTGTTTCCGTCAGCCCGTAATCCATATTCGCCAAAAGCAACCGTGTTCCCGCTGTGGGCCGAACCCAGCCTGCGACCACGATGAACTTTACGAAACTTCACTCGCTTCGGTTGTAGCACTTCGCCTCCTGACCTCGGGCAAAATCTCGCCCTTGAATATCCATACCTTCACACCAATGCGCCCCATCATAGTGCGTGCCTCGGTGACGCCATAATCGATGTCGGCCCTCAGAGTATGCAGGGGCATTCTCCCCTCATGCACTGTCTGGCTACGGGCAATCTCGGCACCACCAAGACGCCCACCCACGCTGATCTTCACCCCCTGGGCACCAGCCTGAAGACACCTGAAAACGGCCTGCTTCATGACACGCCGATAGGGAACACGGGATTCAAGACGCTCTGCAACGTTAAACGCCACCAGAACAGCGACCAACTCAGGTTGATCAACTTCCTTGATAGTAAGCCTTACGCGCTCTTTCGCCACCCTCTCCAACTCCGTCCGGAGCGCCTCAACATTCTGGCCACCTCGCCCGATGAGAATACCAGGGCGCGCCGAGAAAACCGTCACGAACATTTCACTACCCGTCCGCTCAATCTCAACTCGAGCAACACCACACTCACGTGCCCGCCGGTCCACGATCTTGCGCAGCTTCAGATCTTGTTGTAGAAGGCCCGCATACCCCTTACCCGCATACCACTTGGCCAACCACGTCTTGGTGACCCCAAGCCTGAAACCCACTGGATGTACTTTCTGACCCAACTTTAGGCCTCCTCAACAAACACGGTAATATGGCTCGAACGCTTCAAAATCGGGCTGATTCTGCCCCGTGCCTTCGGACGAAAACGCTTCAACGTTCTGCCCTCATCCGCATAGATACTCACAATGCGCAAATCGGTGAACGCCAACTGGAAGTTGTTCTCCGCATTTGAAGCGGCCGACTTCACAGTCTTCGCCACGAACCGAGCCGCAGGGCTTGGCATGAATTTCAATACCGAGAGGGCCTCTTCAACTTTCCTGCCCCTCACAAGATCACACATCAGCCGCACCTTCCGTGCAGGCATTCCAATATCTTTTGCAACGACCTTTACTTTCATATTAAGACAACCCTACCGTTTCTGCGCTGACTTGCTCTTGGCCACGTGACCTCTGAACGTGTACGTCGACACGAACTCACCCAGCTTGTGACCTACCATATTCTCTGTAATGAATATCGGCACGTGCTTCCTACCGTTGTGCACGGCCATGTTATGGCCAATCATCGACGGAAGAATCGTCGATGAGCGAGCCCAAGTCTTGATAATCATCCTCTCACCAGACTTATTCAGCGCATCCACCTTCTTCACGAGCTTCGGATGGCAATATGGTCCCTTTTTCAACGATCTCGTCATGGTTACTTCCTCCGCCTAACTATAAAGCGATTCGAAACGCTCCTCTTGTTGCGAGTCCTCTTCCCCAACGCCGGCTTTCCCCAAGGCGTCTTCGGCGGCATTCCTCGCGGAGCTCTTCCTTCACCACCACCATGAGGATGATCACGCGGTGTCATCGCAGAACCACGAACCGTTGGGCGAATACCACGCCACCTGTTGGCTCCCGCTTTGCCCAGCTTCTCATTCTTATGATCAATATTCCCCAACTGGCCCACAGTTGCAAAGCACTCGCAATGAACCTTCCGCAACTCACCAGAGGGCAGACGAAGCACCGCATAGGTACCTTCCCTGCTCATCAACTGCGCAGATGCTCCTGCACTGTGCACAATCTGTCCACCTTTGCCCGGCATCAGCTCCACATTGTGGAGCAACGTACCCACAGGAATCACACCCAAAGGCAATGCATTCCCAGGTCGTATCGGAAGTTCGCGTCCCGCGGCCACAGTGTCGCCAACCGCAATGCCGACGGGTGCAAGAATGTACCGCTTATCACCGTCAACGTAGTTAACTAGCGCGATTCTGGCCGTCCGGTTCGGATCGTACTCAATGCTCGCTACACGACCCGGCACATCCATCTTCTTCCGTTTGAAATCGATGATCCTGTACTTCCGCTTGCTGCCTCCCCCACGATGTCGCACGGTTATCACACCACGGTTGTTGCGGCCCCCATGCTTCTTCAGCGGAGCCAACAGCGACTTGGTGGGAGCCGTCATCGTCAGCTCCTCCGAGATAACCGTCACCTTTCCTCTTACACCAGGGGACGTCGGTCTATAAGTTTTCAGCGCCATGAACCTTGCTTCCTCTACTCTAGCTACATGTCAACGTCATTATTCCACGCTGACTAGCCATGCTTTCGCTGCCATCGGGTCTTCTTCAACAGCTTCTTGTGCTGATGCTTTCTAATCTTCTTCTTGCGCCACTTGAGTACTGAACCCATTACACGCCCTCAAAGTATCCAATTTTGTCGCCAGGCTTAAGGCTGACAATAGCCTTCTTCGTCGGAGTGGTCACAACCTGACGTTTACCACGTCTCTTCAACTTGCCAGGCGTGGTTATCATGTTCACATCGACGACGTGCACACTAAACGCTTTCTCAACAGCCGCCTTCACCTGCACCTTGTTTGCGGTGCGCGCTATCTCGAACACATACTTGTCCTGCAACTGCAGGTCAGATGCCTTCTCTGTGATTAGCGGCTTCCGAATGATGTCATGCAGATTCATCGCCACTCCCCTTCACCCCCCACAACGCCTCCATCTTGCGCAGTGCGGGAACGGTTACTATCATCTTCCCAGTCCTCATCACATCAAGAGTGCTTATGACAGTACACTCTCTCACCGTGGTACCGACGAGATTGCGCGCGGACAGACTGATGACCGGAGCACTCTCCGCCGTCACTATCAAGGCTGAACGAGGCATTCCCGCACCCGCGAGCAACGCCACGACATCCTTCGTCCTCGGCACCTCTCCACCCCACTCTTCAACCGCCCATATGCTTCCTTCTCTCATCTTCATCGACAGCGCACACTTGAACGCCAACTGTCTCATCTTGCGAGGCATCTTCTTCCGATAGGAACGCGGATGGGGACCGAACGCCACACCACCTCCGCGCAACACCGGCGATTTCACGCTACCTCGACGAGCCCGGCCAGTACCTTTCTGAGCAAACAATTTTCGTGTACTGCCAATGACTTGGCCTCTCGTCTTCGTCGCGGCAGTACCCTGCCGTTGGTTCGCAAGCAAGCTAGTCACCGCCTGATGCACAACGGCTTGCCTAAAGGGAACATCAAAGACGTCGTCCTGGAGCTCAACCTCTCCAACCACATCTCCTTGCAGGTTGTGGACAGGAATATTCACCTTATTCACCCACCTTCTCAACGATGAGCACACCACCGTTCGCGCCAGGTACTGCACCTTTCACGAGCAACAGGTTCCGCTCTGTATCAACTCTCACGACGGTCAGATTCCTCACCGTCACCTTCTCATTTCCCATGTGGCCGGCCATTCTCTTCCCCTTAAGCACGCGCCCGGGAGAAGTACCAGCTCCCACAGACCCGGGAGCACGATGACGATCACTCTGACCGTGTGTCTTGGGACCACCCTTGAAGTGATGCCGTTTCACACCACCCGCGAAGCCCCGACCTTTGCTAGTTCCGGTCACTTTGATCACATCGCCAGGAGCCAGCATACCTACGTCAATACTGTCACCCACCGACGCTGCGTCCGTCGTACGAAACTCATGCAAATACGGAAACTCGCCAAGACCATGCAAATGGCCTTTCTCCGCCTTAGTGAGACGCTTCGACGTACCAAATCCCAACTGGACCGCATCATACCCATCTTTGACTTGCGTCTTGATATGAGTAACAACACAGGGGCCAGCCTCGATTGCCGTCGCAGCGAGACACTCGCCATTCTCCATGAACAGCTGGGTCATTCCTATTTTATTGCCAATGATACCCCGCACCAGATTGCTCCTAATTCTCTCTACAGCTTAATGTCTATTTCCACGCCTGAAGCTACGTTGATCTGCGTCAACGCGTCAATGGCCTTCGCCGTGGGCTGCTGTATGTCTATGAGCCGCTTATGAGTCCTGATTTCAAACTGCTCACGAGAGTTTTTGTCGATATTGGGTCCACGAATCACGCAGAATTTTTCAATCTTCGTCGGCAGCGGCACTGGGCCAATGATTATGCCCCCCGCGCTTTCCACTGCCTCGATTATCTGACGCACCGCCTGATCAACCAAGCGATGGTCGAAACCCTTCACCTTGACACGCACCTTTTGACTGGTCATCTAACGGCCCCTGTTTTATTCACTATTTGCTCCGCTATTGCCGCCGGAACCTGTTCGTACCGAGCGAACTCCATCGTGTGAGATACCCTTCCCTGACTCACAGACCTCAAAGCAGTTGCTATGCCAAAGGTCTCACCGAGTGGGATAACACAGCCCACGATGGTCGAGTCACCCTGGGTATCTACCTTCTCAATACGCGCCCTGCGCGAGTTGATGTCACCAATAATATCGCCCGTGAACAGTGAAGGACTCGTAACCTCCAGCTTCATGATGGGCTCAAGTACCACGGGCCTCGCCTTCGGAATTCCAGCCTTCACTGACATCGATGCCGCTATCTTGAATGCCATCTCTGAGGAGTCCACATCATGATAGCTGCCATCATATGCAGTCACTATCACATCAACCACGGGGTAGCCCGCGGGCCCACCAGTCTCGACGGCCTCACGTGCCCCAACACCGATGGCATGGATATACTCACGCGGTATCACACCACCCTTCACCCCATCCACAAACTTGAATCCGCTGCCACGCTCTCCAGGCTCAAGCTTCAGCCACACATGGCCATATTGTCCACGCCCACCAGTCTGGCGTACAAATCTACCCTCTGACTGAACCGCACGAGTAATTGCCTCACGGTATGCCACACGCGGCTTACCAACATTGACCTGAACTCCGAATTCTCGCGCCATCCGGTCAACCATCACCTCAAGGTGAAGTTCCCCCATCCCGTTGATCAACGCCTGACCAGTCTCCGGGTCCTGGCGCACCTTAAAACTAGGGTCTTCCTCAATCAGCTTCCCCAACACATCCTCTAGCTTTTCACTATCCGCCTTCGCCTTGGGTTCAATCGCCATGGATAGAACCGGCTCGGCAAACGCAATCGCTTCGAACACCACAGGTCGACTTGGCGCACACAGCGTGTCACCCGTCGTACTACCTCTCAAGCCAACAACAGCAACGATGCTGCCCGCGTCGGCCTCGGTAATCTCTTCACGTCGATTCGCATGCATGAGATAGAGTCTCCCAATACGCTCCTTCTTTCCCTTCAACGTATTGAGAATCTGCGCACCGCT
>Ga0255384_10112_pt1 | contig 13508 bp, 13 predicted proteins | sample ANMaggSeSYBR01F7_FD_182106 | JGI IMG/M metagenome (GOLD analysis project Ga0255384, IMG submission 182106) | Sediment cell enrichment communities from methane seep in Santa Monica Basin, California, United Staets - ANME aggregate JGI... | ecosystem: Environmental > Aquatic > Marine > Cold seeps >... | reverse complement strand
TCAGAATCACAAGGTCAGAACGATGTCCATCAACATGCATTGAAGCTGTGAGAGATGCAATTATTAATAGATTGCGACTTGAATAACTGACTTGGTCGACAATATCACGTGCATGCTCAATTTGATCTGAAAGGCGTTTTTCTTCTTCTTCCCATTCTGCCAGGAACCCCACAGGATCACGCTCAAAAGCCAGATTGCGTTCCATAATAGCCACGCGTTGTCGGGTGTCAAGCAGGCCAAAAATATCGACAGAAAGCGCGAAACGATCCAGCAGCTGGGGACGCAGGTCACCCTCCTCAGGGTTCATTGTGCCAACAAGGATAAAACGAGCAGGATGCGTAAAGGAAATACCTTCGCGCTCCACATTGTTAACACCCATCGCAGCTGCATCCAGCAAAACATCTACCACATGATCGTCAAGCAAATTGACTTCATCTATATAGAGCAAGCCGCGATTAGCCGAAGCCAACACGCCCGGTTCAAAATGGCGTTCTCCTTTTTGAATCGCTTTCTCGATGTCCAACGTACCAACCACGCGATCTTCTGTTGCTGAAACGGGCAGATGATTATATGGAAAAGGTGAGGGTGAGAAAGTCTGCAAATTTGATTTTATTCCTGGTAGATGCTTCGTGGTCAATGGCAGTGACAGAACGGATGGAGGCCACTAAAGGCGCAATTCTATCGCTGTTAACAGATGCCTATCAGCGGCGGGATCGTGTTGGACTGATTATCTTTCAGAAAGACCGGGCGACAATGGTTCTGAAACCCACCAATTCAGTGATGCTGGCTCATGAGGCTTTGAAAACCCTTCCAATCGGAGGTAAGACACCTCTTTCAGCCGGGCTGCAGATGGCTTATGCTACACTCAAACAGGAAATGTACACACACCCGGATGTAATGCCCCTTTTGCTGGTAATGACCGATGGGGCTGGCAATGTGTCCACAGGGAATCGTTCACCGCAAGAAGAAGCAAAATTCCTGGCGCAAAAAATTGCAGAAGAAGGTGTACATTCGGTGGTTGTAAACATGGAAAGTGCTCATTTTGATCAGGGGTTAGCTATGCAATTGGCTGATCATCTGAAAGCCCCCTGTTATTCAATGGAAGAGATTCGTGCGGATAATCTGTATCAAACTGTACGAAAAGAAATTCAAGTTTCTCAACATCAGATAACATCCTGAGTACTTCGGTTGATCATCGAATACCCTGTGGAAACTTGCTCCTTCTTTGTAGCAGTGATAGACTAATTTATAGAGAACAATAAATATTTAGTGATGTGGCGGTATTGGAGATTATGGCACTGAGTTCTGATCAACGTAAAAATGTTCGTTTTTTATTACTCATGGTTATCTTATTGACCATCCCATGTTATTGTCTGGGGATTGTTGTGCTGCGATTGGCAAACCAGGTTGAGGAAATCCAGCAATTTCCGCAGGATACCCCTCCAGCTGGCAGCAATGGCGCAACTGCTCCGGTGGCTTCTGCAACTATTTTCACAGTAATCCCGGATAACCCAACTGCTATCATCAGTGATTCGACAGCAACGGTCACTCTGACAGGGGTCTTTACGAAAACTCAATTTTTAACCTGGACCAGAACGCCTACAAATACAGCAACCAATACACTGACTCCCACGAATACGCCAACAGAAACCCCTACCAAAACATTCACTCCAACGGGTACACCAATGCCTTCCGAAACCCCGCAACCGACAGAAACAGAGACTACTGTATTTGATTTCCCCCGTCTGGGTGTTTCGTAAGCTGGTGTATTATATGAGGTTTATGGTATGAAACGAAATAGAAAACCTGATCAATGGTTCAAAAAAATCCTTACGCTCTTTACCATTGTTGTTCTGGCAGAGAGTTTAAGTGCTTGCGATAGTTTTCAAATGCCTGATTCAATTCTTGGTTTACCTTTTCAGCAAAGTGAAGAAATTACCACGCCAACCCCAGAGATAGAGATCGATGATGTTATCCCTGTGGATGAAGTAGATGAGGTGGATGAAGAAACGACAGATCCGATTGGGGACGAAATCAGTGAATTGATCTTGTGGGTGCCGTCATTCATGGATCCTGATTCTGATACCGAAGCCGGGAAACTCCTGGGTGATCGTTTGGAAAGTTTTATGAATAGCTATGATGGCTTATCGATTGATGTGCGTGTAAAAGCCGAAGAAGGTCCAGCTGGTTTGATGGCATCATTGACATCGACTTCTGCTGCAGCACCGCTTGCAATACCTTCTCTGATTATGCTCTCACGGATGGATATTGAACTGGCAGCCAAAAAAGGACTCATTCTGCCGGTGGGAGATTATACGACAGTAATCAATGATCTTGATTGGTTCCAGTATGCCCGGCTGATGGCGATTATCGGTGATTCGGCATATGGTTTACCATTTGCCGGGGATGCCCTTGTAAGCTTATCTAATACTGATGCTTATAATGATGGCCTGCCAAATGGATGGTCTGAATTATTTACATCTGGACAAAAGGTAGCTTTTGAGGCTGGTGATCCGATGGCACATCTGGTACTCGCTTATTATCTTTCATCAGGCGGTGCTTTATATGTTGAAGGTGAAGGGATTATTTTGGAACCCGATATTTTAACTGAAGTGTTAACGGTTTTCCAGGAGGGAAACGAGGCCGAGGTGTTCTCACCAGATTTACTTAGTGTTGACGACGCTGGACTGATTGAACAGTTTCAGGCAGGAACTACAGACACAATTATTACCTGGAGCACGAATTATTTATCAGGTGAACTTGAAAATACAGAAATTCATCCTGTGTTTTCACTCACTGGCTATAATCATACGATCGCTGATGGATGGATTCTCGCGGTGGCAGATCCGCTGCCTGAACGGCGGGATTTGGCAGTTAAGCTGGCAGAATTTCTTGTTGATGTCGAATTTATGGCTGAATGGAGTAATAAGGCAGGATACCTTCCGATGAGGTCGTCATCACTGGCTCTTTGGCCAGAGGGAGAAAGTGTTGATACGCTTTCTTTGATCTCTCACTCAGCACATATTTATCCTGATCAGGAGACAATGAATGTGATCGCACCAATATTGGCGCAGTCCCTGGCAGAAGTACTGGAGCAAGGAATTGATCCAGCCACCGCAGCACAAAACGCTGTCGCGGCAATTGAGGTGATTGAGGAGTAATAATGAGAGATACCCCGTATATCTTTTGGGGGCGTTTGGCTTTTATCTTTTTGTTGATTATCATTTCAGTATTGGCATACCCCAGCGGTGAAGCGATGGGGGAAGATTACAGTCCTGAAGATGACCGTGGTCTGGATCCAATGTTATTTCCAACGAAGGACGATAACCATGAATCTACCCGTGGAATCCTTTGGACGGGCATATTAATGATGTTGGTAGTAATTATTGGAACAGTTTCTGTTCTCAGAGCTGACCGACATGCCCGTTCGCCAGCTCTTAAATAAATGCGAAAAACATAGACCATTCAACAACGAGGCAGCGTCTTTGGGCAGTCTCTATTGCTGTTGTTTTTACGAATGCAATCGCAGGTTCATCGATGCCTTTTACGTGAAAAAATCAAGCCATACTGTCTAATTAAAATCATATTGAATCATCAAACCTTACATGGTATACTGTCGATAAATACCATAAACACAACTAATAAATTAAGAATTCGAATTTTTTAGAATAAGAACAAAATGTGACAATTTCTCCTTGGAGTTCCATAAAAAAGGAATAAACTCATGGAAAATGTGCTTGCAGAAAAAATGAATATTAACAAAGTCAAAAATGAAACAATTCAACTGTTGCCAGGAGTGGGACCCAGATTGGCGGAGCGTATTCTTTCTGCGCGTCCATACTGCGACCTTGAAGATATGACTCGTGTGAATGGTGTCGGCCTGATAATAATTGAAAAATGGCGGTATCTTGTGAAATTTTCAATAGATCCGTTGAATGAAGATTTTGAAACTCCTGCCACTGGTATATTCTCACAAGAAAGTATCGAAGAACTCACACTTGCACCGATTACTGAAACAGAACCCCAGCCAATTCCCGTTGCTGAAATGCCTCTATCTGAACCCATGCCGCCGCAGGTAAAGCTAGAAGAAGATCAAGAGTTGCCGACTGATCCGAAGAAAATGGTGGATGCCCAGGAAATTCCAGAAGCAGCTGATCAGCCAATCTCAACCCAGGAAACAAGCAAAGAGAATATCAATCGCGAAGAAGGGTTCTGGTACTTGCTTCTCGGGATGGTGGTTACTTTCGTTGTCACTGGTGCTCTTACCCTTGGTTTACTGGCTGTGATCAACCAGGGACAATTGCGATTTGCTTCCCCGGCCGAGGTGGTTGTTCTCAACACCGAAGTGCAATCCATTAACAATCGCCTTGACACACAGTTGCAGGATATTACCGCTCTTCGTGAGCGCGTGGATAACCTCGAAACTCTCAGTGACCGCATGACCGCCGCAGAAAATTCAATTGGAGATCTGCAAAGTGAAACCAGTACTCTTTCCACACAGGTCACCACACTCGAAGAAACCATGTTGACTGTAAAAGCAGATGTAGAAGAACTGCAAACACAAACAAAGACGTTTACGACATTCTTCCAATCAATGCGCGACTTGTTCCTAGAATTCTTCCCGGCAATGGAGGCAACTGAATGAGTGGACAAAAGGAAAGACCTGACAAGACAGGTGGGGGAAAATATTTTTTACGATCCCTTACACATCTCTTTTTTGTAATCTTAATAGGTGTCGGAATTGGAATTGGGCTTTTCTACGGTATTTCATATTTGACGGATCGCTACTTCCAATCCGTGCAAACGAACACAGAACAAATCGCAGCGCTTGAAACCCGCATCAGTGATATGGACCAACTCCTTTCAGATCGAATGGATGGTGCGCTCACTCGACTGGAAACGCTCGAAGTTCAAAGTGACACCAACAAGCAAACTTTTTCAGAAATGGAAGGTCAGTTAGCGGTCTTAGAAACCAGCGTTGAAGAACAACAGACAACGTTGATGGCTTTGCAAAACGAGCAAGAGAATCTCGCCGCCACTCTAGAACCACTTCCTGTAAAATTTGATGATATCGACTTGTATCTTAAAGAGCTCGAAACAGAAGTTTCTGATTACTCTGAAATCGCCGACTTACTAGAGGCGGAGCTAATGATAACCAGCAGCCACATCGAGACTACTGCCCAACAAGTGGAATGGTTGAAGGTACTGACATTACTTTCCCATGCACAGCTTTATCTTAGCCAGAACAATCTTGGATTGGCACAGCAGCAGGTTGAATCTACTTTGCCGATACTTGACCAGCTGCTGGGCGATGCAAATATAAATCAAGCCACAGTTATAAGTAATGTTCGTGCAAAAATAATAGCTGCGCTTGATGCATTACCTGATTCCCCGCTGCTGGCCGCCAGCGAATTAGATAGCGCGTGGAATGGGCTTCATGCAATCCTTCAATCTCCTATGTTGATTGAGGAAATACCTGCTACTGAACCCTAGGAAAGGTGTCTAATATAAAAACAGAACTGATGAGGTTGTTTTAGTCACTTTTGGGACGACCTCATTTATTTTAGAATTCAATTGCAATTAGAGGAACCACCATCTCGGTGCGTGAGAGTCCTCCGTGCCGTCCCAAAAGCGGGTTAGGACGATCGTTCCACCATAAGTAGCTGGTGTCTTGTGGAATAAGGAGATAATCGCCGATGCGGTTGAGCGAGCGTAAATAATGAGGAGTCTCGCCAAATAGGCCGCCTTTGAGGGCGTCTTCAGATTTCAATAAAGCGAATTCCGAGGGAGCCCAGTGCCTTCTGATGGCGTTTACCAGGTCCTGTTCATGGCCGGGTTTCACATACAGATAAGGCAGCCGATTGTCACCGGACGGATCCATGACCAGATGATCCTGTACGTCTGGCGTATTTGCAAGGTCATATTTTGGATCTTTGGGTGTGATCAGATGCCCATGATCGGCGGTAATTAGCAGAAGGCGTTTCCTGGAGCTCTGATTTTGTGTGCGTTGTAGGAAAGTGTGGAGCAGATACCCTAGTGTCGTAAAATCATGATGCACTCGGGGATCGGCAGCACCATAAGTATGAGAAAGAGAATCATGTGCCGAACAATACATCCAGGTGTAGCTTTTTGGGGACAAGTTCTCATTGGAGAGAGCCTGTTCATAATTACAGAACATATCAGAGATTGTTTTGTAGGGAATGCGGTGTGAGTCTTTATCGAGTAGGGAAGAAAGTCCTGAGTTAACAATGCTGTAGTGCTGCATCGAACGAACGACCACATCCTGAGCAATCAGCGCAGGGCCGATGGTTGGCACGGGAAGGAATGTTTCTACATCCATACCGGCTGAATAGAGAGAACCAGCGGAACCGTGCCCGGCAGCCGGGCCATGGAAAATCATGTTGCTGAGGATGCCATATTCTTTAAGCCATAATTCGTAACCAAGAACACCGTGTGCGGCCGGAACAGCACCAGTCCAGAAGGTGGTCAATGCGGCGGCAGTGGTTGAAGGGCTGATGGAAGTGATTGGGCTGATACGGGCCTGCGCCATGATCTCGCTCCAGAATTTTGGAGAGGTGTTATCATTGCGTCCAGCCGCCAGATAATTCAACAGCCAATCGTAACCGAGTCCATCGATTAGAAGCAAAGCAATATCATCATATTGCTGCGGTAACAAGTATTCTTCAATCTCAGGTAGAAGTGGGATTGTATTGGGGATTTCAGTTTCAAAATTTTTGAGAATAGAAGCTGGAATATTTCGGATGCTGGCTCCCTGATAGTAGGGGTGAATCATCTCCTGCGGTAATTCCACCGGCAGGTGGTGAGTGATTATAGTATCGAGGATTTTTTCCTGAAAAATTTTATTCATGCCTTGTCCCTTTTTTAAGATAGAATCATGTTATGAGACTAATTCTAACCGAAGAACACGCAGATTTTGATACGATTGGCGGAATGCTGGGAACTTTCCTGTATTACGCAGATACCGCTTTATTGCTGCCGCAGGAGTTCACACCCGCTGCTGCATGCCTGGTCAACGAATTTTATTTCAAGTTTCCTTTTGAGGATCCTTTGCAATATCAAGATGAAGAAACAGGCGAATGGCTTGCAGAACGCTTTGACGACAGAGCAGGTTATTTGTTGCACAGTTGGCAGATTACAAAACAATTGATGGTTGAAGGAAAAACACTGGATGCCTTTTCCGCTTCCGTGCTGCTGCTGGGCATCTATTCGACCTCAGATGACGTAGACAGCTTTTCTGATACGAAAGAGTCTGACCAGGTTATCGCTTATCTCATTGAACAGGGAGCGGAAGAATCTTTCGTTGAACATTGGCTGAATCTGGAAGTAACAGAATTATGCGTGAAGCCTTTTCCTACGTTGGTGAAGTTGAAGATTGATTCAACAACCCCCTTTTTGAAAGACATCCCTCTCTGGCATAGCTTGATGGAAAAAGTGGTGACGTCTGTTACACGTGAGAAAGGGTATTCCGTATATGTAGTAGGGGGATATGTGCGTGATTTGTTGTGCGGGGGCGTAAGCATTGATTTAGATTTTATTATTGAAGGAGATGCCATTCCTGTGGCAAAAGCGCTCAGTCAGCGTTATGGAGGGAAGGTTTTTCTTCATCATATCTTTGGCACTGCCCGTTGGGAATTTCGTCCAGTGCTGGCTAAGCTTTTGGAAGAGTTTCCCGTCTTTAAAGACCTCAATACTGAAGAATTGCCTGAGAGTATGGACCTGATCAGCGCACGCACGGAGTTTTACTTGAAAAAAGCGCAACTTCCGCAGGTACGTAAGAGCAATATACGCTTGGATTTGCAACGGCGGGACTTTACCATCAATACACTGGGCATCAGAGTGGATCAGAATTTTGGTGAGGTGCTTGATTGCTGCAATGGTTTTCAGGATATGGCGAAGAAACTAATCCGTGTGCTGCACCAGCGATCTTTTATAGATGATCCGACTAGGATTTTCCGGGCTGTGCGTTATGAACAAAGGCTTGGTTTTCAAATTGAAGAATTGACGATGAGATGGATGAAGGAGGCTTTTTCCTTATTATCTCAGGTCTCTGGGGATCGCCTCCGGCATGAATTGAATTTAATGTTGGGTGAGAAAAATCCTCAGAAAAACTTTTCACGAATGGATGAAATTGGACTGATGGCTGCCATTCAACCCCAGTTTCGATGGTTTGATGATCTGTCAGAACCTCTTCAGGATACATGCGGCGATGAGGGAGTCACTTGGCCAGAGAAACAAGATTATGGGAACCTGTCTTTTCAGGAAATGGCAGGATATTTGGTGCTATTTAGCCGGATGCCGAAACTGGAATTAAAAAAAATGTTGAACAAGCTGCGGTTTTCAGCCCAACAGCAGCGGCTTTGCCTCGCAGTTAATTCAAGTGTTCAAGTTATTAACGCACTTGAAGGCGCTGTGCCCAGTGTTTGGGTGAAAACGTTAGATACCCTGGATGATGTTGGCTTGTACTCTCTCTCCTGTTTGATGGGTGAATATCCCTTGGTACAGGATGCGATAAAAATGTATCGTCAGCGCTGGCGATTTGTCAAACCCATCGTGAGTGGTGAAAATTTCCGTGCAATGGGGATTCCAGCCGGTCCGATCTACACAGTGCTGCTCAATGCATTGCGGGATGCATGGCTGGACGGTGAGGTTGCGAATGAGGACGAAGAGCATGCTTTTCTGATGAAGCTTCTTCGTGAGGAGGGGAGGAAGAATGAATCATCTTCATGAACCGTTGCTGCCGATAACTATTCGCAAGATTGTGGAAGATGATCTGGTTTTTCTACATGGTGAATCAGAGGCACCTCATTTGCAATTCCTCTATCACACGGCATATCAGGGGATGAAACGTGGCGAACAGATGATGTGGGTGGTTGAGACAGGCGAGGAAAGCATTATTGGGCATATATTTGTTCAATTTAAAAGCCTGCGTTCTACACTGGCAGATGGAACAGAACGCGCCTATTTTTATTCATTCCATATATATTCAGACCATCGCAGCAAAGGTGTTGGAACGCGTCTCCTGCGTTTTTTGGAAGATGATTTAAGGAAACGGGGTTTTCAGATTGTTACCCTAACAGTTGAAAAAGAAAACAAGCATGCACGCCGGTTCTATGAACGGAATGGCTACCTGGTCGCAGGCACTGAAGTTGTCAACGTGCGCTCAGATAATGTCAATGGGAAATGGGAGCGTATCGAGAAAACAGCATGGCGCATGGAGAAACGAATTTTGTAATTTCTTCTTCAATAGAGCTGTGTTTCCAGTCCTTCTGAGTAATTCTTCATAGAATGTTATGTGTTGATGTAGAATCGTGATGATACACTACTACTTTGTTGGTGATTAACATATTTTAAAGTATATTCTTTGACAGAAAGGCTTTGTTCATTTAGAATTGTATAATTGCTGATTATATAAACTCTATGGAATGAGGTTTGCTTTTAATGAAAGAATATAAGACTGAATCAATCCGCAACGTTGCTCTGGTTTCACACAGCGGTGCTGGAAAAACAATGCTGGCCGAGGCATTATTACATTTTTCGGGTGTAACAACTCGTTTGGGATCAATTACGGATGGCACCACCGCTTCTGACTTTGATGAAGAAGAAGTGCGTCGTCAACTTTCGCTTTATGCGACGGTTTTGCCAATTGAATACAATAATCACAAAATCAACATTATTGACACCCCTGGATTTACCGATTTTATCGGTGAGGAAATATCTGCTCTCAGTGTTTCTGATGCGGCACTGGTTCTGGTTGATTCTGTTTCCGGCTTCGAGGTAGGCACAGAAATAGCCTGGAATTATTGTGATAAATTCAATCTTCCTCGCTTTTTGGTGATCAATAAGATGGACCGTGATAATGCTAATTTTATCAAGGCGCTTAATTCAGTAAAAGAAGTTGTTGAAACTCGTTTGATCCCTGTTCAAATTCCATGGGGTGAAGAGGCCAGCTTCCAGGCTGTAATAGATCTCTTCTCGATGAAGGCCTTTAAGGCTGGCGGCGAGGTTGTTGATGTTCCAGCTGAATATTTGGAAGAAGCACAGGCCGCCAATATGGAACTAATCGAATCTGCTGCTGAAAGTTCAGAAGCATTGATGGAAAAATATTTTGAAGAAGGAAGCCTTTCTTCTGAGGAAATTATGCAGGGGCTGGCAATGGGTGTGCAGGCCGGTGATTTTGTGCTGGTATTTTGCTCTGCTGGAACCAGTGAGATTGGTCTCACTCCTTTGATGGACGCCATTTTAACATTACTGCCTTCTCCCGCAGACCGCCCCACCGTCATGGCGCAGGGCCCTGTTGAGAAGGAAGAATTAACTTGCAGTGATTCATCTGCCTTAGCAGCATATGTGTGGAAAACCACAGCTGATCCCTTTGTTGGAAAGCAGACTTATTTCCGTGTCGTCAGCGGTATGATTGAATCAGACAACCGTTATTGGAACCAGGACCAGGATTCTGAGGAACGCTTTGGTACAGTCTATGTACCTCAAGGCAAAGATATGCTTCCTGTGAAAGTTATCCACTCTGGTGATTTAGGTGTTGTACCGAAACTCTCTGATACGGCCACAGGCAACACTATTTCTGATAAAGCGCATCCCTTGATTTTACCTTTACCTGAATATCCCAATGCATTGTATCGAGTGGCAGTCTTCCCCATGACACAAGCTGACTCAACCAAGATCAGCCCGACTTTGAACCGTCTTTGCCAGGAAGATATGACCTTAAGCTGGAAGAATGATCCAGCTACCCGTCAGACTGTTCTGCAGGGCATGGGAGACCAGCACATTGATGTTATCATTCGCCGGGCCAAGACCAAATTCCAGGTCAATTTGTTAATTGACCTGCCTAAAGTCGCTTATCGCGAAGCAATCCGTGGTGAAGCTTCGGCGCAGTATCGCCACAAGAAGCAGAGTGGTGGTTCTGGGCAGTTTGGAGAAGTTCATCTGACGGTTTTACCCAGCAGTGAGGATTTTGAATTTTCCAACGATATTTTTGGTGGGTCTATCTCCTCAAATTATATGCCTGCTATCGAGAAAGGTATCAAGGCAGTTATGAAAGAAGGTGTTCTGGTTGGTTTTCCGATCAGCGGCATCAAGGTATCTGTCTTTGATGGCAAGGAACACCCCGTGGACTCCAAACCGGTAGCCTTTGAAGTTGCAGGCCGTGAAGCTTTCAAACTGGCTTTCTTGAAAGCGAAACCCGTCCTTTTTGAACCGATCATGATGGTCAAAGTAACTGTTCCTGACGAAAACATGGGTGATATCCTTGGCGATATGAATACCCGCCGTGCCCGCGTTCAGGGGATGGATAACAACAAAGGACGCTCAGTGATTAATGCCACCGTGCCCCTTGGTGAAATGCTGCGCTACACAACAGAACTTCGTTCGATGACCGGTGGACGTGGTGTGTTCGATATGGAATTCAGCAGTTATGAGATGGTTCCATCACATGTCACGAAAGAAATCGTAGCTGCACGTCAGAAAGAACTGGAAGAGAAATAAGAATTCTTTCTGAAAAAGAAAAACACAATTTTCGGAGACAACTCAAGAAGCTGCTTCCGGGTGAATTAAAAAAACGCTGCAAAACAGCGTTTTTTTTATATTAAGATTAGAAGCAATGAAAGTTTATTCATAAATCCTTGAGATTATGGGTTTGTCAAAGTGTGTAAAACCCTGTAATATTGGAATACAATGCAATCGTATCTAAAGGAGACCAAAAGATATGGATTTTCTAGCACAATTCTGGGATGATTTGTTTTCTCAAAAATCTGAACAGATTGAAGCTGCCTGGCGTTCTCTGGATCAGGAATATCACAAAGATGTGCGAGACCATCTCTGTCGGATGGTAATGGAAGAAGATTGGCATCTGGAGCAGGTAAAATCTGCCCAGGCCGCGTTGGACGTGATTGATCTAATAAAGGAGTGAGAAGATGAAAGTGACAGTTTTTGGCGGTGCATTACCAAAACCAGGTGACCCGGTGTATGAAAGTGCTTATGAATTGGGACGTCTTCTTGCCCGGGATGGGCACACGGTGTTGAACGGCGGTTACATCGGCACGATGGAAGCGGTTTCTAAAGGGGCTTTTGAGGAGGGAGGCAAGGTAATTGGTGTTACCTGCGATGAGATTGAAGATTGGCGGAAAATTTCCCCGAATGATTACCTGACGGAGGAAGCCCGGTTTTCTACCCTGAAGCAGAGGTTGGCTTATCTGGTGAATGAATGTGAAGCGGCAATTGCGCTTCCGGGAGGGTTAGGCACAATGGTGGAAATTTCACTACTGTGGAATGAAATCGCAATTGAGGCTAAACCCAGACTTCCTTTGATTTTGGTGGGGATGGGCTGGCAAGAAACATTCGAAGCGTTCTTTGAGAATATGGGCAGGTTCGTGCGTCATGAAGATCGTGAATTGCTGCAATTTGTGCCTACTGTAGAATTAGTTCCGCACTTGTTGAATGGAATGAAGCATGCAGAATGAACGGTAGTTTCTGCCGTTCAAATCGAAAATTATCATCTTGAGTGGACGAAACTAACAGGTTTAGGGAATCAAAAGAACACTGATACGGGTCATTGTTCTTTAATGGACCCCTCGTTCTGATCAATCCGCCAATAACTGCCTTTGGCGCGGTCCATCAATTTAAACTCGACCAGGTATCTCCGCAAAGAAGCTACATCTTCGTTGAAATCAACTAACATTTTGTTGACGTCCCACTCGGAATATCTCTCTCCGGGTGTGAAAGCTTTGACGATCTCTTCGAGAATGACTTGTTTTTTCTTTTGTTGGGCTGGAATCTGAACCAGACGGCCCTGCCGAAAGAAGGCCCTGATTACTTTTTTACGATAAGCGTCTTCTTCTACACCGGGCACAAGGTCGGGCTGTGGTATTTGAATCATTTCGGCGATTGTTTGCTGCATAGGGGCCTCAATCAACTTATACATCTGATAATATTGATCTTTGTGCGAAGAGAGCAATCCAGCCTCGCTGAGCAGCGAGAGATGGTGCGAGATGGTAGCCGGTTTCAGATTCAAAATCACCGCCAGCTCTTCGGTGTGGCGTGGTTTTGTCTTAATCAAGTTCATAATCAATAATCGGACAGGGTGACCCAGAGATTTGAAAAGTTTGGCGCGGATTTCTAAATTTTCTTTAGGGGAAGATGTATCTCTCTGCGGACGCGCCAGATGCTTATTTTCCGTTGATATATCAGGGTCAGATATCGGGCGAGGATGGAACGAGTGTGTTTGAGGGGCGGCATTAATTTGTTCCAGTTTGTTTAATGATTGAATTAAAGCTTTTACTTCCTATCTTCACCCGACTCAACATGCATGTTATTGGCTTCTGGGTTCCTGAAACCCCCACCGAAGAGACCGGGGATCTGATCTATATCCTTGGTTTTGAATCTTCTGAAGCCATGAAAGAAGCATTTAAAACCTTCTTTACCGATCCTGCATGGGTCGCAGGAAGAGACAAGAGCGAAGTAAATGGCAAACTGGTCAC
>Ga0255384_10111_pt1 | contig 13615 bp, 10 predicted proteins | sample ANMaggSeSYBR01F7_FD_182106 | JGI IMG/M metagenome (GOLD analysis project Ga0255384, IMG submission 182106) | Sediment cell enrichment communities from methane seep in Santa Monica Basin, California, United Staets - ANME aggregate JGI... | ecosystem: Environmental > Aquatic > Marine > Cold seeps >... | reverse complement strand
CTGGAGAACTTGAATGGGGCAAGACATACTTCTGGCGGGTGAGGGCCGTTGAGCCGGCCCCAAGCGAATGGGCCACTTCCTCCTTTTCGGTCATCGCCGTGCCACAAGAAACCCCGGCACCGGCGCCTTCCCCTCTTGCAGGATTGTCCTCCGGGCTGACGACGGAGACCACTTCGGTCTGGGTATGGCTGGTGATAGGCCTTCTGCTTCTGTTGGTTGTGCTCGGCATCGGCTGGATTGGTGTGGGGCGGCGCCTGGACCGGCGCTACTGAGCATAATCTTTCTTTTCTTGAATCCATTGTATGGCGGTTGATATCACCTCTCTCTGTCACGAGTGCGTACGTACGGGATGTCTCTCGCGTTCGGGTACGTGTGCGAAGGCAATCTCAGAAGAAAAGCGCGCGAATAGAACTTTGTTCTATTGACAAGTCGAGACCGTGTGGTAGCATGGTAGCCGTACTAAAGTCACGTTCAGGCCTTGTATGAACAAACGACGTTCAAACATAGAGATTATTGCGGAGATGCTGCGAGTCGGCGAAAACGGCGCTGGCAAGACCGAGATCATGTACAGCGTCAACATGAGCTACGCACAGCTTCAGAAGTATCTGAAGTACCTTCTGAGTCACGATTTGATTCACAAGGTTGAGGTTGGCAATCCAGGCGTGCGATACCATGTGACCGAGAAGGGTGCCGACGTTCTCAAGAGCATTGACACGGTTATGTGTTTGCTCGATGTTGATATGTAAACCGATGACCGGACAGGCTGCCCTACACGCCAGCACGAAGCCTATCTAAGGAGGAAGTAACTGCAATGTCCGAGAAGAGAATGCTGGTAGTTGAAGCCGACTTGGTGAATAAGATTGATGATAATAGGGGCGACCTGAGCCGTTCAGAGTTTATCGACCTCCTTATTGAGGGACAGTTGCACGGGAAAGAAGAGAGCGCAGCCGGTAAGGGACGCACTCTGGATGATGATGCTGTCACCCGTGACGAGTTTCTCCAGTTTCAGGAAGGGGCGAAGGAATTGCTCAGAAGTTTCCTCGATTTCTTCATCAACTACGGACTTGAGTTGGGTAAAGGACCCAGGGATGAGGAGTTCGAGCAGCTTAGCCGCAAGTTGCGGACTCTTTCCCGCTCTCATCAAGATTGATTCATATTTCGTGATTGCTTCGCAGTAGCGGGCACCCGGAACCCGGGGGCCCGCTTCATTTTTGGGAATTCTTCTCCCCGTTCTTCTGGTCTTCGCTCGTGAACTAGAACTATCTTCTAGACGATAACCTCTTCTCAACGGGCAGGACAATCGTCATAGTTACCAATGTCCGGCAATGTGCTGGTTGCTGGACAGTGTCCGGAAATATGTGGGTGACCTGCGAGATTCTGACTTGGAGGTACAGGAGCTATGATGAAACCTATTGACCTTCTTCGTGAAGGAAAGAAAGATGAACTGTGGCAGATGTGTTGCGGGTTTCTGGATCTGAATATGGACCAATACATGGCCATTCAGCGCAGGCTGATGGCAGAGCAGTTGGAGTTACTGAAAGAGAGTCAGCTTGGACGGAAGATAATGGGGGGCGCTATGCCTTCGACCATAGATGAGTTTCGTGCCACGGTGCCTCTCACAACCTACGGGGACTACATTCCTGAATTGAGCGAAATGAATGAAGACGCTCTGCCCTTGCCGGCGGCCCAGTGGGTACGGACATCCGGTTACACTGGCAAGTATGAAGTGAAGTGGATTCCTCTTTCCGAGCGTTTCGTTGACGAACTGGAGAAGCTGTGTTGTGCCATCCTTATCCTTTGTCTCTGCGACCGCAGGGGTGACATGTCCAAGGTGAAGCAACATCTGAAGGTCTTGTCCACTTTTGCGTCACCTCCCTATGCTTCCGGAGTTATTGCGGCCCTTCTGCAGCAGTCTGCTAACTGCGATTTCCTTCCGCCCAATGCGTCTGAGCTTTCATTCCCAGACAAAGTGAAGAAGGGGTTTGCCCAGGCGTTGACTGAAGGGATGGATGGATTTGGAGGTCTGCCGTCCGTTCTTGTGACCGTTGGTGAACAGCTCAAAGATCAGTCGAGGAAGATGGACAAACGAGCGCTCATGCGTAACGGCCCCGCACTGGCTCGGGTGGTGCGAGCGGTCATCAGAAGCAAGTTGGCAAGACGTCAGATGCTACCGCGCGACCTCTGGACGGTGAAGGGCATCCTTGGAGGCGGCACGGACTCAGCGGTGTTCAAGAAACGCGTTGCAGAGCTCTGGGGCAGGGAACCGCTTGAATTGTATGCAGGGTCTGAGGGCGGCATCTACGCGGTTCAGGCGTGGGATCGCAACACCATGACCTTTACACCCAACCTGAATTTCTACGAGTTCATACCTGAGCGCGAGCATTTCAAGTGGCAACTTGACCACTCCTACACACCGAAGACTGTCCTGCTTGACGAAGTGGAAGCCGGTGAGGCCTATGAGCTCGTGATAACGAATCTTCATGGCGGTGCGCTCACACGCTATCGTATCGGCGATGTGGTTCGGATAGTGTCCCTCAAAGGGGAAGAATCCGGCATTGCCTTGCCTCAGATGGTGTTCGAACGTCGTGCTGATGACCTGATTGATATCGCAGGCTTCGGTCGTCTCACCGAGCGTGTCATCTGGGAGGCAGTCGAGAATGCGGAAGTCCCGTATGTGGATTGGACTGCAAGGAAAGAACTTGTTGATGGCCGTGCACAATTGCACATGTACATCGAGTCATCGCAGGTACCGGCTCCAGCTGAATCCGTCTACACGGCGATGTTGTACAACCAATTCAGAGAATTGGACAAACAGTACAACTTCAACATCTATGCCATATTTGGAGAGGAAGAAGAGGCACCAGAAGACCTTCCATTGATAGTCTCCTATCTTCCATCAGGGGCTTTTTCCAGGTACATTGCACGGCGCCAGAATGAAGGTGCCGACCTGGGTCATCTGAAGCCCCCGCACATCAATCCATCCGACGCCGTTCTGGCGATACTGCGCGAACCTGCAATCGAGATTGAGCGTGTTATCGCACAGGTGGTTGAACGCGTCCCCGTGGAAACATAGACGAGTCACGTTGTATTGGGCTGATGAATGGAGGGGTGGTCGAGAGACCATCCCTCTGTTGTGTCAGGGCTCAATCGTGTCATTCCTGAAGCCTGAGACCTGGCAGGTGAATCAGCGCCAGGCCTGCGAATGTGGGAATAGCATACTTCGGTAGTAGCACTTTCGTCCCGTATTGACGGGAGTATTTGGTGTGCCATAATTGGCATATGAATAGCCACGTGGTGATTCCTCTCATCGCGTGCGTTGCCTACGTGCTGCTTGCTCTCGTGTTGTTGCCCAACCGTCCCTGGGCCCATCAGCACAAACTTCTTGCCGCATTCGTGGTCGCAGCCTTCATGTGGAGTCTGACCGACTTTGTGGCCCGGAGCAATTATCTCCTGGACCACAAACGGCTCCTTTCTCAGATAGTCATCTGCGTTGCCGTCTGGGCTGTCGTCCAGTTCTACTACTTCATGCGCAGATATTTCAACAAAGGGGCAGTGCGAATACCGATCGCGTATGTGTTCGTGGTGGCCTGCGTTGCGATGAGTGCCATGGAGGTTCTTCCGACTTCGGTGGTTGTGGAAGATGAGATACTGACGATTCATTACGGGCTGCCCCTTCTTGTCCTTTCCGGCATCATGTTTGTGTCTCTGGCGGGCACCTCGCTCCGGGGGTTGTTCCACTGCTACCGTCTCTCGACCGAGGCTGCTGAACGCAACCAGTTCTTGTATCTCATTCTGGCAACTTCAGTCCTGGCTGTATTCGTGGTGAGTTCCTTCGTGCCCTCCGGAGGTAGTTTTCCAATCGCGCACGTTGGAAATCTCATCGTAGCCGGAATTCTCACCTACGCAGTGGTTGCTCACAGGCTCCTGGATATCAGGGTGTTTATGCGGAGGGGTCTTGTCTGGCTGGTGCTCTACGGCAGCGGTATCGCTGTTGTGTTTGCCATGCTGGGCATTCTTCGCGTTGTGTTCGGTGTTAGGTACGACCTGGTTACCGTGCTTATTGTGATTGGTATCGGTGTTCCCCTGGTCTTCTTGCTCAGCAACGTCGTGCGTGAGGTGCTGCAGAAGAAGATTGAACAGGTATTCATTGGGGATAAATATGAAGTGCGCCGGCAGATATTTGATTTCTTCGATCGCATCTACGATGTTCCCACCCTGGAGCAATTCGGCATGCAACTGGTATCGCTGATTGCTCGTTCTGTGGATGCCGCCAGCGCGTATCTATTGCTTCCCGACGGCAAACAGGGCGATTTCATGGTTCGCTATGCATACCCTCAAATGTCTGATGATGGCGAAGCTACAGTGTTGACTGTCAGGCACGACAGTCCCCTGCTTGCGTGGCTCAGGCGCGAAGGGCACTTCCTCCCCGTGAGATTCCTGAACATTCTTTCGGAGTTCCAGTCATTGTGGAAACGAGAGCGCGACGCTATCGTGACTTCAGAAATAGAGTTGTTCTTGCCTATTGCGAATCGAGGTGAAGTTGTCGGGATACTTGCTGTGAGCAGCAAGGTCAAGAAGACGCCGTACCTGGTCGAAGAGTTGGAGCTGATGCGCATTGCTGCCAACAGGGTTGCAGGCAGTATGGAGAAGCAGTATCTCTATGAACAACTGCAGAAGCAAGAGATAGAATTGACCCTTCTCAACAGGATGGCTCTTGTGGTCAGTTCCAGTCTTGACATGGGAGACATATCGCGGGGCTTTTCCGGTGAGCTCAAGAAGATTGTCAATCTTGATTATGTTGCCCTGTCACTGATTGATGGTGACAGAGTCCGTCTGGACGCAATATTTGGAGAAGTGCGCGCTGCTGACCTTGCTCGGATGTCTCATCCGCTGCAGGGTACTGCTACCGAGTGGATATGTCAGAACCGGAAGTCTGTGTATCAGCCGGACATCCTGACCACACCTGCCTATTGGCCGGATGCACACTATGTTCGTGAGGGCATCCGCTCCCTGGTGCATCTGCCGCTCATAGTGCGTGGAGAGGTTATGGGAGCGCTCCTTGTCGCGAGTCGTGAGGCCAATGCGTACCAGGAAGGAGACATTCACCTTCTTGAACAGGTGGCGCGTCTGATTGCGACGCCCATCGAGAATGCCACATTGTATGCCAGGGCTGAGCAGAGAAGCCGCATAGATGAGCTCACTGGCCTTTTCAACAGACGTCATTTCGAGGAGAGGTTGAAGGAGGAAATGTCCAGACATTCAAGGGTCGACGGTCCTTTCGCACTCTTGATGCTGGACCTTGACTCTTTCAAGGCCTACAACGACATGTATGGCCATCCGTCTGGTGATAAGTTGCTCCGACTCGTGGGCTCTCTTGTTACCTTGTCGATTCGCGATGCCGACCAGGCTTTCCGATACGGTGGGGACGAATTCGCTGTCATCCTGCCCCGCACTTCTCCCGAAGAAGCGTACGTGGTGGCGGAAAGGATGAGAACTCACATCGCAAGAGAGATGGAGGCTAAACAGAGCGGCGTAACGTGCAGCATAGGTCTGGCGAGTTATCCGGCAGATGGAGTCATGGCAGGTGAACTGGTGAGTACTGCGGATGCAGCCCTCTACTATGCCAAGAATACCGGGGGTAACAGGACATACATCTCTTCCAAGATATTCTCCGAGGCCGAAAACGCGTCTGACGTGAAGGTAGGGGGGCATAGGGGGAGTGGTCTGAGTGCCGTATATGCGCTGGCGGCCGCCGTTGATGTGAAGGACCACTACACCTATGGACATTCTCGAAAGGTGAACACGTATGCAGTGGTGCTCGCCGAAGCCATGGGGCTTCCATCGGGTGAAGTCTCGCGAATCAGTACGTCGGCGCTGCTACATGATATCGGCAAGATAGGTATTCCCGACCGCATATTGAACAAGAAGGGCGGCCTCGATGACGATGAGTGGGAGAATATCAAGTCGCATCCACGGCTCGGGGCCAGTATCGTTGGCAACGTGCCGGACCTTGCCCCTTGTGTGGGAAACATCCTCTATCATCATGAGCGCTGGGATGGAACAGGCTATCCGGAGGGATTGCGTGGAAAATCCATTCCGATTGGAGCTCGAATACTGGCGATAGCCGACTCCTTTGCCGCTATGGCGTCGGCACGGCCCTACCGGGAGGCGTTGTCTGACATGGAGGCACTGGAACGGTTGCGGCACGGCTCTGGTTCGCAATTCGACCCTGAACTGCTGGGCGTGTTCATCGAAGAGGTAGAGGCAGGGTTGCCCCACAAGGACAATGTGGGTCAAGTTCCTCCGATTCAGCGCTAACAGTGCCCGGGCCTAGCGTGACGACGGCTTCCGTGCAAGTACACAGATATTGCGAGAGAACCATGGTATTGGGCCCTGAAACCGATTCTCGCCGCCCATCCACTCTATCGTGAAGCCCGCCTTTTTCATTACCCTGCGCAGTTCCCAGTAGTCGTACATGTGATAGTAGCGGTTCAACGTTCTTTCACCGACACGAAACGGTATCTGTTGGTCTTTCGAACCGAACCAGAATCTTGGTTGAAGGTGGTTCCATACGCTAAGGAACACTTCGCCTCCCGGACGTAGAACCCGAAGGAGGTCTGCAAAGGCCCGTTGTCGTGCGGCTTTTCCCTCAACGTGATGATAGCTGGCTATGGCGATTGCGTAGTCGAAGGAGCAGTCGCTGAATGGAAGTGCGATGAGGTCTCCCTGGATGGTGTCTGCTGATATGTGGCGTCTTTTCGCGTACCTGCGGCCCTGAAGCAGCATCTGTCGTGAGAAGTCCACGCCGACCAAGTCAAACTTGTCTCGCATTGGGAGGAAATCGGGACCGTGACCACATCCAAGGTTGATGAGTCGTCCACTATTCCACCTGGTGGCAACCTCCGCGAGTTCTGCGTGGAGAAGCGGCCAGTGCCGCACGTTGTACCAACTTGCGGCGATGTCGTCGAATGCGTCTCTGTTTGTCGTCAATAGGAGTGCCTGCTAGACTGAAGCCTAACATGAGGAAGGCCACGCGGACTATTTCAGGGGTGACTCCCGTGGCTGTTATGGCGAAACCTTTTGCCTGTCCCGGAGATTGCGTCTACTGTCCTTCAGCAGTAGGAGCACCCAAGAGCTATACCACAGAGTCGCCTGCCGTCCTTCGCGCCATAAGATGTGAATTCGACCCTGCAGCGCAAATACGGCAACGGGTGAGTTCGCTGGAAAGGATGGGGCACCCCGTTGGCAAGATTGAACTCATAATCATGGGTGGTACCTTCCTCGCGTATCCCGTCGACTATCAGTACTGGTTTGTGAAATCGTGCTACGACGCCCTCAATGAGACAGAGTCACCGGACCTCGCTGCCGCGAAATCAGTCAATGAGTCGGCTTCTCATCGGTGTGTTGGCTTGTGTGTGGAAACCAGGCCTGATTGGTGTGGGGAAGACGAGGTTGCGCGGCTGCTGGAGTTCGGCGCCACAAGAATAGAACTCGGCGTGCAAACGCTGGATGATGCTATTCACAAGCTTACGCATCGAGGCCACGGGGTTGCGGAGATTGCCGCCGCGACGTCACGGTTGCGCTGCCATGGGTTCAAGGTCTACTACCACTGGATGCCCGGTCTCCCCGGTTCATCACCTGAGCATGACCTGTCTATGACCAGGAGGCTTTTCGATGAACCTGAATATCGCCCCGACGGTTTGAAGCTGTACCCAACGGTGGTTGTCACAGGGTCAGAGCTAGAGCGCTGGTACAACGACGGGTCCTTCAGTCCCGGGAGCAATCTTGAGATGCGGGACCTGCTCATTCAGATGAAGCAGATGGTGCCACCCTACGTTCGTATCGCCAGGCTGATGCGTGACATTCCAACGAAGTTCATTCTGGCGGGCTGTGATGACCTCGCACTGAGAGGGACAATCAAGATTCGCATGAAAGAGTTGGACCTTCATTGTCAGTGTGTGCGGTGCCGTGAATATGGCCATCGGATGCGCGATGGATGGAAGGTGGGCGAGCCGGAACTTCACAGGAGGAACTACGACACTGCTGACGGGCATGAAGAGTTTCTGTCCTACGAGGATGCGGCAGGCACGCTTTTTGCGCTGTTGCGCCTCTCATGTCCGGATGCTGATTGCCGTGCGTCGTTGGGTGTGGGGAAGACGGCCACGGTCCGAGAGTTGCATGTGTTTGGGCCAGAGCTTGTCCTTGGCGAGCGCCGGAAGACGGCGGCCCAGCATAGAGGTCTTGGCGCCCTGCTGATGGAAGAGGCCGAGCGGATAGCTGCAACCGAGATGGGAATGGACACGCTGAGAGTCTTGAGTGGAGTGGGAGTGAAGGACTACTACCGTCAGTTGGGATACTCGCCTGACGGGCCGTATATGGCCAAGTCTCTACAGTAGCCCCGTTTGTCTAGATGAACCGGTCCTTGAGATGTCGCGTAACGGCCTCAACGCTGTCTCCCCGCTCCCTGATTCGTCCTATTCCCTCCGCGACGCTGTTGAACCGATCAGAATCCTGGAGGTCTGACAGCGTTTCGTAGATGCCCATCCTTCGGCCGAGCTGAAAATTCAGTCTGTCTTCGTCGGGAAGTGACAGATACTCGTTGATGATGCTGAGGCAAACCGCTTTCGCCTCAGGGAATTGTCCTTCCATTTCCATGAGCAGATTGAGGATGTGGTCGCTCTTCAGGTGACTGGTGACATCGAGTCTCTCAATCATGCCGGCTATCTCTTTCACCACGGCATCTTCGCTCTGTAGCAGGAAGCTACCATCCTGCACCCGTTCCCACAGAAGCATGGTCGGAGTGACGTGCAGACTGCGGAATCTGATGAAATCCGGGTTAATCTCGGTGAGTGCCCTGGCTGTCTCTACGATGTGACCTTCTGCCATGGCCTGACCACCCAATCCCGGCATTACGTACTCAGACAATGAGAATCCGGCCTCGACAAGTTTCTGGCCTGCGGAAATTTGTTGGGCTGCGGTTGTCCCCTTCTGTATGTAGGTGAGAAGCGGGTCATAACCGCTTTCAAGACCGATGTGGATACGCACAAGACCTGCCTCTCGAATCTCCTTGAGTTCTTCAAGCGTCTTGTGAGCAGCAGTGTGAGAACGGCTGTATGAAGTCACTCTCTGAAGGTCAGGGAAGCGACTATAGAGATGCTTGAGCACTGCCACCAGGTCGGGAGTGCGCATTATGAGCGAGTTTGAATCCTGCAGGAAAGCTGATATGCCACCGGCGTAGAGAAACAGTGCAACATTGTGGAGACACTGGTTACCGTATGGTTGACTGAGCAGCGCGGCCGCAGCCTGCCGTACATCCCCGCCGAAGCCCATGCTGTGCGAAGCTTCCACGATGTAGTCGCGCATAGCGGCGGCCTCATCGATGTCATGGATTACCTCTTCGACACTCCTGAGTGAGAACGTTGTGCCCTTGTAGCAATGGCAGAAAAGGCACTTGTTCCACGGGCAGTTGCGTGTGGCACGTATCAACAGAGAAAAGGCCTCGCTGGGAGGTCGAATTGGCCCGAGTTCAAATCCTGCTGTTAGGTCTTTCTCTTCCATCTGCATTCGTAGCATTGTAGCGGTGAGTGTGTCTCATGGCAAACGCGTGGGACTGTCTGCCTTCGTGTGTTACGATTCGTGAGAGCCATGTCTACTGCTGCTGCGCGTATTCGGTTCGTCTCCTTCGATGCTGAAGGAACGCTTGTTACGCATGCCTTCACTCGCAGGTTTATGCGGCAAGTGGTTCCTGCTGTCTACGCGCGTACTCATGGGTTGGCGTTTGAAGAAGCAGTGGAACAGGTCTTCTCAGAGTATGACAGTATCGGGATGAACAGAAAGGAATGGTATGACATCCAATACTGGTTTCACCGTTTCGGCCTGGGCTCGCCATTCGCGGCAATCGATGAGTATCGAACGGCGATAGAGTTCTATCCGGAAGTCACAGCCGTTCTTGAGACGCTCAGTGAGAACTACATAATGTTAGTAGCGTCTTCGACGCCGCTGGAGTTCTTGCGGCCTCTCTTGAGAGATGTGGAACACTATTTCGTGCGCCTGTTTTCTTCAACTTCTGAATGGGGTAGGGTGAAGGACACGGAGTTCTTCACCTGGCTTTCAAAGGAAATGGGTGTTGAACCGTCCGAGATAGTGCACGTGGGTGACAACTGGCAACGCGATGTTGTCAGTCCATCAGCCGCGGGCCTGAAGGCATATCATCTGGACAGGTCTCTTGTATTCAGCGAGTCTCTGGGAAGTCTGCGAGAGTTCTCTCAATTGCTGGCATAGGATGGAGTCGGCAGGAGTATGGTGATGCTTCCTGTGTTCCGGGAGTTTGCCGGAGGAATGCGCCAGTTGGTCGGATTGTGTGCCTGATTTGACAATCGGGGATGACCGTATTATTATGCCGAGAACTGAATACAGTACAGGCGTTGAACCGGAATAGTACAACCCAGAGCGAGGTTCAGAGAGTCGGGTAAGGTGTGAGCCGATACCTGCGCAGGGTTGGAATGGGCCGGGGAGCCCCAAACCGAAGGGTCTGATGGCCATGTAGGTTCTGGCGCAAGGGCAGCGTTATCGAAGCCCAGGATATAGCCGCAAGGTGGTATCTGCAGAGATTGGTCGAAAGACCAGAAAGAGGGTGGCACCGCGAAGCAGGAGTCTCTCGCCCCTCGGCGAGAGACTCTTTTTTTGTTATGGAGGTGACCATGGTTCTATGGGAATTGAGATGGTTTCGCTGGCGCCCAGACAAGAATTGACGCGCAGTTGTGATTGGCTAAATCAATAAATATGGAGGAAACCGATGTCAGAGAATACCGTGAAGTACAACCTTAGCGAAAAGGACCTTCCTCGCCATTGGTACAACATCCAGGCTGACTTGCCGGTGCCGATGGCCCCCGGGTTGCACCCGGGAACGGGCAAACCGCTCACGCCTGATGACCTCGCGCCTCTTTTTCCGATGGAATGCATCATGCAGGAAGTCAGCACAGAGCGCTGGATTGAGATTCCTGATGAAGTGCGGGACATCTATCGCATGTGGAGGCCAACAACCCTGTTCAGGGCACGCCGACTTGAGAAACTACTGGACACTCCGGCGAAGATTTTCTACAAGTACGAAGGTGTGAGTCCTGCGGGAAGCCACAAGCCCAACACTGCTGTGGCGCAGGCGTACTACAACAAGAAGGAAGGCATCAAGAGAATCGTGACTGAGACTGGTGCCGGACAGTGGGGTAGTGCGCTTTCATTTGCGGGGGCGATGTTTGGAATCGAGATCAAGGTGTTCATGGTCAGAGTGAGTTATGACCAGAAGCCGTATCGCCGCATCATGATGGAGGCCTGGGGGGGGCATTGCGTCTCAAGCCCGAGCATGGAGACCGCGGCAGGCCGCGCCATGCTGGCGGCGGACCCCGATTGTCCGGGAAGCCTGGGATTGGCCATCAGCGAGGCTGTTGAAGAGGCCATGGGGCGAGATGACTCACACTACTCCCTGGGAAGTGTGCTGAATCACGTCCTTCTGCATCAGACCGTGAATGGCCTTGAGACCAAGAAGCTGATGGAGGAAGCGGGTGAGTATCCTGACATAATCATTGGTTGCGCTGGTGGCGGTTCGAACGCTGCCGGTTTGTACCTCCCGTTCGTGAAGGACAAGATTGACGGTTCAAAGCCTGACCTGCGGGTCATCAACGTCGAGCCTTATAGCTGTCCGACACTGACCAAGGGGCCGTTCGCGTATGACTATGGTGACTCTGCCAAGATGGCTCCAATCGTCAAGATGTACACGCTTGGACATGGCTACATGCCTCCTCCGATTCATGCAGGCGGTCTGCGCTACCATGGCATGGCACCCATAATCTCCCACCTTTTGAAGCTTGGTCTTGTGGAAGCAAAGGCAGTCCATCAGCTCGAGACTTTCGAGGCGGGCATCAGCTTTGCGCGGACTGAGGGAATCCTGAGCGCTCCTGAGACGATGCACGCTATTCGTGCCGTGATTGACGAGGCTCTCATATGCAAGGAAACAGGTGAGGCGAAGACCATTCTGTTCAATCACAGCGGTCACGGGCATGTGGACATGGCGGCCTACGCTGCATACTTGTCGGGCAAGCTCCAGGACTATGAGTATCCTATGGAAAAGATAGAGGAGTGTCTGGCAGACCTTCCAAAGGTGGGCTGAGGCACACAAGGGTGAGGGGGTGGCACAACCACCCCCTCTCTTTGTTTTCCCCCAATGCGCAGGTGTATTGGTATTCTCACGTGCCAACGTTGCGGTGCCCCCGCTGCAATGTGTAACATTATCCACCAACGCAATGAGGGGCGGATAATCGTTCTCATCAGGCGTTGACAGTTTTGCGTGATTGAGGAGATGAGGAATAGAAATGAACAAAGCCGATATACTTGCCCGTCTCAAAGAACTGATTGTGGAGCTATTGGAAATTGATGAGGCCGAGGTGAAACCTGAAGCATCGTTCATGGATGACTTCGGTGCTGACAGCCTTGACATCATTGAACTGCTCACTGCGGTGGAAGAAGCGTTTAAGATTGAGATTCCGGATGAGGATGCAGGGAAGTTGCAGACAGTCCAGAGCGCAGCCGACTATGTTGCGGCGAAATTGGGATGACAGGAAGACTTCGGGTTGTAGTCACAGGAGTAGGAGCGGTCACGCCCCTGGGGACTGGTGCCGAGAAGGCGTGGAGTCGGTTACTGAAAGGTGAGTCGGGCATAGCGCCTATCACCAGGTTTGACACCACCGGCTTCAAGACCCTGATAGCAGGGGAGCTGAAGGATTTTGCCCCGGAAGACTTCATCGAGAAGAAGAAGATCCGGCGGACGGATCCGTTCATCCACTACGCGTTGGCGGCCACCTCGATGGCTGTAAGTGACGCTGGTCTCATCGTCAATGAACACAATGCCGACCGGGTAGGAGTGATTCTTGGCACCTGCGTGGGTGGCATGACTACCTACGAGAATAACTATCAGCTACAACATGATGGTCATGGCGACAAGATATCCCCGTTCTTCGTGACGGGATTCATACCCAATATGGCGGTGTCCGAGATAGCCATCGCGCATGGCATGAGGGGGCCGGCAAAGTGCATCGTGACGGCCTGCGCTACCGGCACCAACTGCATTGGCGATGCGATGCGTCAAATCCAGTACGGCGAGGCCGACGTAATGGTTACGGGTGGCAGCGATGCCTACATCCTGCCCGCTGGCATTGCAGGACTCAGCCGGATGGGGGCACTCTCGGCCCGCAACGACGAGCCTGAGAGAGCATCAAGGCCGTTCGACTTGAACAGGGATGGCTTCGTACTCGGGGAGGGAGCCGGCGTGCTTGTGCTGGAGGAGTTGGGGCATGCGGAGAAGAGAGGAGCACATATCTATGCCGAGGTTCTCGGGTATGCGTCGAATGTGGATGGCTACCATGTCACGGAAGCCGATAAGGACAACCAGGCCCGGTGCATCCGCACGGCATTGAAGGACGGAGGTCTGTCAGGCGACGAAGTCGACTATGTGAACGCACATGGTACCTCGACTCCCAGCAATGACAGGAATGAGACTGCTGCATTGAAGCTTGCATTCGGGGCCCATGCGGAGAATCTCACCATAAGCTCCAACAAGTCGATG